>BNJS01003973.1_pt1:150000-269167 | contig 269167 bp, 297 predicted proteins | sample 8540461 | NCBI WGS metagenome assembly BNJS01 (sample SAMD00202454, study PRJDB9452) | human saliva metagenome | isolation source: human saliva | place: Japan | reverse complement strand
GGGGTTACGAGTTGCTGCGAATAACTTGCCGGGAAGTCACATGATGCACCATGCCGATGTTTGTTCATAAATTGCAACATAGACAAAGTTAGCAGGAGAAATAAAATGCCTCTAATTCCGCCAAACAATTCGATTTCACGAATGCCAAGAACGATAGTTTGAACTTTCTGGCTTTGTCTAATGTTGAAAAGATCATTGATATCGTAGCAGATCAAGATGCACAAGTAAAGTATTGTATGAGTAGTGATGATTTCACCCCCGATAAAAATGCTTTATAGATCAGGCGATTACAATGTCCCTGCGGCCTCAAGATGTTAGAAAAGTAGCGAAAAGTAATCAATGACTGGCGACAATACCGTATTGATAATTACGGACAATGTACCGGCTTCGCGAATTTGTCGAGAGATAATTGGGATTTATCAGCTTCGAAGAGCGACTGCTGTAGCAAAAATTTTGGCAAAATCAGTTTGGTGTAGATCCTGCTGACTTACGGCTGAGGTAGAAGGAATACATCCCAAATCTACGAATATGAGCGTTTCGAAGAGCGAAAACCCCAGAACAGAGATTATTATAATGCCGGAAATTAGATGAATTTATAGTTATGGACATATGAAAAAGTAAATTCAGAAAATATATAATGAAGAACCTTAGAATGTTTTATTTCTATGTTTTTTTATTTATTTTGTAAAAATACAATCTCAAAATGAGTTTTTTCAGTGAATTAAGTCCTGATATGGACCAATATTAGAGACATACCTCAAAAGAATTAGATTGATGATTAGATTAAGAGAAGAAACTTATAAAAAATGCTCCAATCTCACATGATTTCTGGGATACAGCAGGGCGTTTTCTCCGTTATATCAAAATGCTTTCTCCTAATGAATTTTAGAATTAGAACCTTTTATAGGTTATGTTACGCTATGCATGGCGAAGTTTTGAATAAAAGATGGGAAAATTACCACTTTGGATATTAATGAAGAATTAGCTATTAGCTCAAAAAATATTTTGCGGAAAGTGAGTTTTCGGAGCAACAGAATTTTAGGCTACAAGATGCGAGAATATTCTAAAAATAGTGATGAAATTTTGATTTGGTTTTTATTGATGCGAATAAATCGGCCTATGTGATTATTTCATCTGGTAAACCTAGGTTGAAGAGTGGTTAGCAGTATTATTTGACAATGTTCTTTTGGTATGGAAAAGTTTTGAAGAAAATCCTAAAAGCAAAGAAAAAAAATAAAGAACGAATGATATTGTTTGGATGATACGGATTTTTGATAGTTTGACTTGCCATTATGAGACGGAATTCAGTTTTTGAGAAAAAAATAAAGATAGTGAGATGAAAATAGATTAGATTCAGGATTTATTTGATTCCTATTTTGTTGGTAATAGAATTTGTTTATAAGATGGAATGACTTGGAACATACAAGTCCTGATAGTCGGGAGTATATCGCTTGGCAAAGAATTTCTATGATTGAAGATTCTTTGTTTCATATTTGTATCCCATATGTTTAAAAATCATTAATTTTATTGTCCACGATTATCTTGTTGCCTATAAGGTAGTTTCAGGAATGAGTTTGTTATTTTCGCTTTCTTTTGTAAGAATTAAGGATTTTTATTGAGAGAACGGTGGTGTCTACTTTTTTGTCATTTCTTTTCTACTACCTTTAGTTGGTCGGAGATTGTCATGATTCCTTTATTATTGCTTATTTTTTATTACAATTATCAATTTTTGATAAAATTACTTCTAAAATTGTGATATTCAATTTTGTTGTTGATAATAAGTATTTTGACGAAATATTCTCATTGTTTTGTAAGTATCTATAGGTTTTTTCGGCAATTTTATTTTGATAAAAATAAAAAGCAAAACCTTATATTATGAGTTCTTTAGTCATTATTGGGGAATACTTTATCTATTGTGAATTATAGTCTGATACATGGGAAAAGAATTCGCCAGATGGAGAATTTTATAATGTTCGTTTATCTTTTTCTCAATGTTATTCAACTTAACCTTTTTTCATACGAGAACGATAATTATTTAGATTATCGGTCAGAGTGGTTTATATGGGAGGCTTATTTTGTTTCTGTTTGGTTGATAATTTTGAGAGCATGAAAAGTATTGTACTTTGTAATCCCTGATAACCAATAAAATAAACGGGGGGTAGTTGACTATCTTATTGAGTTTGGTATTTTGTTAGGAACTATTTATTCTTATTTGTTACGAAATAGGATATCTTTGTGAAATATTTAATTTTTATGTTCAGTAAAGACGATTTATCCTCAGATAAAAAATTTAATAAACACAAAAGACATTGTCATTGTAACCCACTACAACCCTGATGGAGATGCTATTGGGAGTAGTTTAGGGTAAAACATTTTCTATCCAACCAAGGATTTTCTGCAGAAAGTCATTGTTCCTAACGATTTTTCCAAAATTTCTAAAATGGATGCCTGATGCAAAGAAAATAGCAATCGCAGAATATAAAAAGAAAAAGCATCTGAATTAGTCCAGAGATGCTGATATTATTTTTGTTTAGATTTTAAATACTTATAGTAGAATTGGTATTTTACAAGAATGGATACAAAAATCTTGTGCTATAAAAATTTCTTATTGACCATCATCAACAGCCTGATGATTTTTGATTTTATCTACTCAGATACTCATATTCCTGCAACTTCACAAATGATTTATCATTTTATAGATGCTTTAGAACAAACTCATTTAGTAAACGAGGAGATAGCTCAGTGTCTTTATACTGGGAATTATGACTGACACAGGGAGGCTTTTCGATATCGCTCAACAAGTGCTACAACCCATAAAAATCATTGCTGAACTCATTGAAAAAGGGCAAACCCTGCAGAAATAAGCTCTAATACTTGGGATAATAATACAATAAGTAGCTTAAAACTTTTATCTCTTGTTTTTGGGAAGAATAGAACTTACGAAAAATAATTCCGTTGCGATTCTTTGGCTCAAAAGAGATGAATTGTTAGAATTTGGCTTTTGAAAAAGGAGATACTGATGGTTTTGTTAATTATGGTTTAAGCCTATTCGGTGTAGAAGTCTCTGCTCTATTTATAGAAGATCTTTATGAAGATTTATATCAAAAATATCTTTCCGTTCCAAAGATGATACCGATGTGAATCAATTCTGCAAGAAAGTTTTTCAATGGAGGAGGACACATCAACGCAGCAGGAGTGAAAAATACCATAAAAAGCATTGAAGAAAACCATTTCTGATTTTCAAAAACATCTTAAAAATTATGATTTTTAATACAAAAGGGAATTCTAAAATATGAGTTCCCCTTTCTATTTTTATATTACCAACCCCCACCTGCTCCACCGCCACCAAAACTTCCTCCACCACCGAAACCACCAAACCCCTCCACTACTTCCAAAACCTCCCTGATTTCGGAGAAACAATAAATCTAGGGTAATCTCCCTCTTCCACTGATTATAACAACATCAAAAATATTTTCCACCTCTTCCTCCGTTATTATTTTTAATAATGAGAATAAGTATTACAACAAAAGATCACTATGAAAACAAAGCATCATCATAGGAAAAATCATCATTCGGTATTTTTCTTTTTGAAATTTCCCTTGAATAGCTTCTATAATAGCATCAGTGCCTTGATTTATACCTTCATACCAATTTCCTTTTCTAAAAATTAGGCGTAACCAAATAGTCCAAAAATCTGCCTCCAGCCACAGAAGCGGTAAGATATTGTTCTACTGCTCTCCCTTGCTGGATGGACATCGTTCTATCTTCAGATAAATGAGTAAATACTAACCCATTATCTACTCCTTTTTACCAATCCCCATTTTTGACCAAACTTCGTTGCTAAAAATTAATATCCTCACCTTCGTGGAAGAGATAATCACAACTTCTATTTCCGTAGATGTACTATCTTCAAATTTTATAAGCTTTCTGATTGAGTTTTTCCTTTTCACTTTTGAGATAAAAATCCTGACTTCATCATACATAGGATAAAGAACAGAAAGGCTTTATCTGAATGGTATATCAGTGCTAAAGAGAAAAATCCCCAAGCATAAAAACTATAACGACCAAAAAGTCTTTTAAGAAAAATGTAATTTCATCTGGCAATTCATTAGGATTTTCTTCTTTTCACAGGGAAAAGTATTTCTTCAACTCTTTTGCCTGTCTTAAATATTGCTTCTTTCAATCCAAAGAAAATATTTTCCTTGAACAAATTGAGTTATAACTTCACTGTGAATTTCATCCCAAAAGATTGACATACCTTCTGATGAATCCTTCATCTCCTATAATTGTCAAATATCTTTGATTAAAATTCACATGAAACAACACGGCATTTCTATCCTTCTGTTTTATACATTTCTAATCTCTGAAAAACCTCAAAAAGCTACCTCTGCATTTTCTTTTTCAGCGGAAGAATCTATATGCAAACGAATTTCTCCAGTAGATTGGTTTTCTGCCATTTTTATTACTTCTACCAAATCTACTATTTCTTTCTCTGAAAGATATTTTTCATTAGTTTACGAAAACTTCTGGTGCCTTTGACGCCCCTCATCTGCCTTAAAATAAGGTTTTGCCTTAAATTTAGAGAAAAACATTACTAAAAAGACTTGTAGGGAAAAGGTCTCTACTTTTATTATTAAAATTTCTTTTACCGCCTCATTATAATAAACCGTTTCTGTTCTGATACTGTTCTCTATAGCAGCATATTCTCTCTGAAAATTAATGTATTGCTGGTCTGCCTCAGTTAGGATATTGCTCCGCTACAGCCATCAATCTTCCCTAACGCTCCCGCCCAATCTCGGATTGTGCATTTTTGAAATTTTCGCCAAATCTTCCTCTGTCATATTCGTTGGGTCAAGGGTAATTTGAGTTGCCTTTGCTCTAGCCTCAATCACTTTTTGTCAAAAGTTTTCGCTCATACTTTGCATAAGACTTCTACTGTATTTTTGTAAATTCGGAATCAAATTCGCCCTCTTCTGATAGACCGTTTCACATTAGACCATTTACTCAAAACTTCGTTATTCTCTGTAACAAGTCCATTGTATTTTCCTATTCCCCAAAAATCCTAAAAACTTGGCCAAAACACCGATAATGATAAGCCCAACAGAACCTATTCCAAAACATCCCTTATTATTCATAATTTTATATTTTTATTCGCTAATATAATAAACTTTTTATTTAAATTATCATCTTTTTAATAATACATTCAGTAGCATTAGGCTGAGAATGAATGAAAATTTCCTGCATTTTGAGATATTCGGAACATTTTATTTTTATCGTTTATCAATTCTAAAATAAAAATCAACAGCTTCTTTTCAGTAGCAAAGAAAGTTTTTCCTCCATTTTGGGTAATAAGAAGATCCGCCTCGGATGTAGTGATTTCAAAATCACAGGCTTTCCAAAAGTTGCTGCTTCTAAAATGTTATGAAGCCCCGCACTATGAAACCACCACCAACTACGGCTATATTCTGCATAAGAATATAATTTGGATAACAATCATGCTATCTATTACCAAAAAGATTTGTTGATGATAATGTATTAACATTTATTTTATCAATTCTGAATATTTTAACAAAGGGATTATTTCCCTAAATTCAGTGTCTGTTTTTATATCATGAGGAGCAATAATAACTTTAATATCTAATGATTTTTCTAGTAACATTTTTTGGCAATTTTTCCTCTGACTCCCAAGAACTACCAAAAATAACCAATGAGTTTATTCCCTTAAATTCTTTTATCAAAAGGGAACAAAATTATCCTGCTCACAAATCTGTTTCACCCTATCAAATCTGGTATCTCCTGAAACAACAGATTGTTTTAAACCAATGCTTTTTGCTAACTCGTCAGAGTATGCTCATTTTGATGATAATCTACATTAGATTTTCAATTGTTTCACAAACCATTTTCCATAAGGTTTGAAGAAAATTTGTTTTTCATAAAAATAACGCAGATACAACAAATATCTTTTGTTCCTCGCTTTTAATTCTGCAATAATGGTACCAATAATCATATTTTATGGTAAAAATATATCCGTTTGAAAATTTTCAACAACCTCTGAATATCCTCCTTAAAATCAAAAGGCAAATAACAAACCACATCTGCGATACACTGTTTTTAACTATATTTTCATAGCCCTGACGGAGAAAAAGTATGAGCAAAATCTTATGCTGAGGATAATAATTCTTGTAACACGGGCAACCCTGCTCATACTCACCTAAACTAGCAGCATGCATCCAAATTACTTTTCTTTCCTTTCAAGGATTTTATTTTAGCAAAACTCTGAGCGTCCTCCTACACCCTTCTTTGCTTTTTCATTAAAAATGTGAAGCTATTTTTAACCCCAAAACCATTAATGAAATAAAATATTATAAATCTCACATTGATTTGTCTAATAGAACACAATATTATAAAGGCTACCCTTTTACAATTTCTTTATTATTCGCAATTTATGAGTATGCTTATTCTGCCTCTTTATTGAAAAACCCTAACAGAATCCAGCTCAGTCTATTCTCACTTTGCCATGAGCATGAATAATTTTTTTGGTCATCTAACATAATTCCTACATGAATAATATCTCCATTTTCATTTTCAAAAAGCTAAATCTCCACCTTTTTGCTTCTTTTCTATCAAAATCTAAAAGCTTCACCATATTCTGCTTGCTGATGACATCTCGCGGAAGTTTAATACCATTGATTTTTATAAATAATCTGTGTAAAACCACCACAATCAACCCCAAAAACTTCCTCCTCCCATAAATATGGAGCATTCAAAAATCCCTACTGCATCTTCTCATACATCTCTCACCTCTTTCGATAGAGGCACATTTTCATTTCTCAACTTCTGCTCCTGCGAGATAAGTAAAACTTTTTGCATTTCCTCGATTATAATACGTTAACACTCTTTCCGTTATCATTTCAGTATTTCTTTTTGAGCAAAATCTTCATCAGAAATAGAAGAAATTTGCTTTTGAATCCACCCATCCTTCATATCCATCGTAATGCATTTTATTTTTGTCCAATTCCCTGCCTCTTTTATAATATCCATATTTTCCCCAAAAGAGCAATTGAGTTACAATCTCGCTTTTATCAGATTTATCTGCACGGACAGACACTACGGATACAATAGCTATGGCTTTTCATAATTCAAAAATTTAACTACAAAGATAACACTTTTTATATCAAAAGATTGATATTCGTTACAGAACAATACAATCCCAATAATAATAAAATCACATTCCGATGCTTATACATGGCAAAGTGATATAATTACCGAAAAACAATATCGGAAACATACAGCCCAATAACAATCGAAATCTAAAATATCTATTTTCGTAACAAAATAAGAAAAATAGTTCCAATATCACCAAACTCAATAAAGATATTGAGAATCAGCATTTTACCCTGTTTATTTTGCTGGTTATCAGGGGTTTACAAAAATACAGTACTTTTCTTAACGCTCTCAAATCATCCAACCAAACAGAAGCAAAATATTAAGCCTCCCATATAAGCTCACTCCCCAACCGAAAGATAATCCTAAAGTAATTATCCGTTCTCATGTATGAAAAGGATTGAGATTGAAACACATTTGAGAAAAAGATAAACGTATATTGTAATACACCCATCTGGCAGGAACTCTTTTTCCCCATCGCATAGCCTCGTCAGACTATAATTTCACAAATAGATAAAGCATTCTCCAATAATGCCACAAAAGAGCTCATAATATATAGGTTTTGCTTTTTATCTTTTTATCAAAACAAATTGCCGAAAAACCTATGAATGCTACAAAAACAAAGAAGAATATTTCGTCACACTTATTATCAACAAAAAAGAGTGAAATATTACAAATTTTTAGAAGTAATTTTATCCATCAAAAATTGATAATTGTAATAAAATAAGCAATAATAAGGGATCAAGGACAACCTCAGACCAGCTCCTAAAGGAGCGAGATGCGAAGAAATGACATAAAGTAAACATTACCCAAATTTCTCTCCAATAAAAATCCTTAATTTCATTACAGAAAGCGAAAATAATAAACTCATTCCACAAACTACCTTTATAGGCAACAAGATAATCGAGACAATAAAATTAATGATTTTCAAACATATAGGATAAAAAATATAGGAAACAAAGAATCCTCAATCATAGGTAAAATTCCTTTGCCAAAGCTATATAATCATACGTCCCTGCTACAGGACTTGTAGTCAAAGTCATTCCATCTTATAAAAACTAAATTACATACCAACACAGGAATCAAATAAAAATCCTGAAATCTAATCTATTTTCATCATCACTATCTTTATTTTTTCTCAAAATGAATTCCGTCTCGCAATGGCAGAATAAAACTATCAAAATCTGCATCATCAGAAGCAATATCATTCCAGTTCTTTTTATGTCATTTTTGCTTTTTAGGATTTTTCTTCCAAAACTTTTTCCATACCAAAGAACATTGTCAAATAATACTACTGAACCACTCTTCAACCTTAGGTTTTACCAGATGAAAATAATCCACATACGCCGACTTTATTCGCATCAATAAAAGACCAAATCAAAAATTTCATTACTATTTTTCAAGATATTCTCTCGCATCTTGTAGCCTAAATTCTATTTGCTCCGAAAAACTCACTTTCCGCAAAAGTATTTTTGAGCTAAATAAGCTAATTCTTCATTAACATCCAAAGTGGTAATTTTCCCATCTTTTGCTACAACCTTCCGCCATGCATAGCGTAGCATAACCTGTAAAGGTCCTGCAATTCTAAAATTCTAATAGAGAAAGCATTTTGATATAACGGAAAGAAAACGCCCCTGCTGTATCCCAGAAATCATGTGAGATTGTGGAGCATACTTTATAAGTTTTCTTCTCTTAATCTAATCAATAAATCTGATTCTTTTGAGGTATGTCTTTCTAAATATTGGTCCATATCAGGACTTAATTCACTGAAAAACTCATTTTTGAGATTGTATTTTTATATCAAAATAATAAAAACCTTAGAAATAAAACATTCTAAGGTTCTTCATTATGTATTTTTCTGAATTTATTTTTCACAGGAGCAATGTCCATTAGCTTCATAAATTCATCTAATTTCGGCATTATAATAATCTCTGTTCTACGGTTTTCAGCTCTTCCAGAAACGCTCATATTCGTAGATCTTAGGATTATATTCACTTTCTACCTCCAGCCGTAATCCTGAAGGATCTATCCAAACTGATTTTGCAAAGATTTTTGCCACAGCAGTCGCTCTTAAAGCTGATAAATCCCAGTTATCTCTCGGTAAATTCGCAGAAGCTCAACGGTACATTATCCGTATTTCCTTCTATCAATACAGAGTATTTATCATAGTCATTGATTACTTTTTGCTACTTTTCCTAACACCTCTTGAGCCAGCAGGAAGGACATTGTAATCGCCTGATCTATAAAAAGCATTTTATCAGAAAGTGAAATCATCACTACCCTTTTAATACTTTTTACTTGTACATCTTGATCTGCTACATTATCCAACGATCTTTCAACTTATTAGACAAAGCCAAGTTCAAACTATCATTCTTAGCATTCGTAGAAATCAATTGTTTAATATAAGAATTAGAGAGGCATTAATCTTCCTACTAACTTGTCATATTTTGCAGAGGACTTCCCACTATTAGACAAACAAGCATCTAATGAAGATTTTAATGCATCGTGCTGACTTTTCAGCAAGTTATTTTCACTAAAGCAGAATTTTGAGATTTCAAATCCTGAATTTCTCTCTGCCTTTCTGCTACATTTTCAACTGCTTGTTTATAATTCAAATTTAGTGCATCATATTGTTTCTGACTAACACAAGAAGTTACCGTAAGAGCCACTGCACCTATAGCTAACATTTTGATTAATTTCATAAGAATTAAGTTTAATTTTATTAAATTTGAAAACAAAGATAAACTAAATTTATTTATGTAATTTCACTATTTAACTAAAATTTAGAAATTTTTAATCTATTTTTCGTATATGCTTTCATTAAAACATTCTCTGAAAGAAATTAACAAAAATATTGCCATCCTAATTCCAATCTAACTTTTCTTTTTGAGCTGGTGAGTGGAGGAGCAGACTCCATGGCTGCTCTATTTATTTCAAAATTTGAAAAGAAAACCATTTCTAATCTTCATTTTTGAAGTCGCTCATATCAATTATAAACTTCGCAATGAAGATTCTGATTTAGATCAAAGAAAATTGATGGAAAATTTCTGTAAAAACAATCATCTAAAATTGCATACCTATGAAGTTTCTGAAAAAGACCAAAAACCCAATGGTTCTATACAATTATGGGCTAGAGATTTAAAGATACCGATTTTTCAAAGAAATTCAAGAAAAAGCAAAATTTGGAATTTTTAGTAACAGCTCACCACCTGAATGACCAATTAGAAACTTTTTCTCATCAATATCTCTCGTGGGAGCGGTATTTTCAGGTATTTCAGGTATTCCTGCCAATGAAAAATCAACATTCTTCGTCCTCTATTAAATTTTTCAGTAAATCAGATATTTATCAAATTTGCATTGGAACAAAAATTCTATCGTGAGGATGTTTCAATCATGATTATGTTAGAAATAAAATCAGAAATGAAATCAGCCCTTAAATTAACAGAAATCTAAACACTCACTTTTTGGAAAATTTCCGAAAAGTCTAAATATCATTAATCAAAGCAAAGGATTTTCATCAATGTTCAGATTCATAAAATTTTTAAATGATTTAACAGTAAAAAGAACCTAACTTATGGATTTTAGACAAAATAAAATTAGGTCAAGAATCTGACTTTTGTAAAATTTGAAATCTTAAAAAGTTTGGTTTTCAGAATATGACAGAAATCTCAAAAAAATCTTCTCTACCGAAACTGAAAAACATTTGCAATTCTGATGGATGGAAAAATCCTTATTGATAGAGATATGATTATCCTGACATCATCTCTCACTCGATAAAAATACGGAAAATAAAGAAGAAATTTTCATTACCAAACATCGATATCCGTAGTACATTTCTTTGAAAAACAAGAACTAAACTGGAAAATTAATACCCAAAATATCTCATTCCTCTAAAAATAAACACCCTAAAAAAATGATGTATTTTACCCTTTAGGAATGATAGGAAAGAAGAAAAATATCCAAATTTTTGAAAGATGAAAAATACCCATTTTAGAAAGAAAGAACATATGGATACTTTGTGATAGTGATGGAAAATTTTAGGAGTTTTTACCTTTAAGACAAGACCGCAGATTTATTTCCAAAAATGATGATTTTACATTAAATATTATGATAAACTGCTAAAAATAGAGCTGTTAAAATACAGCTCTATCCTAATTCCACAAGTGCATGATAAAAATACTTTGAATTGGCTTTGAGAATGTTTGGTACTAAGCAAAATCCCTACTCTCAATCTATTTCTAATCAGAAAACAACCACGGTATCAATAGATGGACAATATGATACCCTGCTGGGAAAATTTCTAATCTACGAACTGGGGAAATGGCAGGAATGATTGCTGGGGGCGAAGAAAAGCGAAACTGAAAGAATATAAAACATCAGCGTTTATTAGGAAAATCAATTTGGATATGAAAAGAAATTAAAAAGAGAAAATTATGTAAAAATACCGACTTACTATTCTTTTAAGGACAAAACAGGTAAAGACCGAAAAGATGAAACCCTAATGGCACAATTTTAGAAAAATCAATAAAGAAATGGATTTGATGATCAATGACCTTATCTCTACATAAAAATTAGATGTCTTTACTTTTTCTGTTAATGAAAATCACCGTGCTAATCATTTAGTCGGAGATTTTATTGTCATGTAGACTGCTAAGCGGAAAAGTATAAAGCACACCTCCTTTGGGTTTTCAATTCATCTATTTTGTAAACCAATCTATGCTTTTGGTCTATTCTCCGAGACCAAGTTTCATCAATGTAAATTTTAATTGTTCAGGATGCCCTGTCCCTATTTTGGGGTTATCCACACATTCCGAAAGAAATTTTCTATCTTGACTAATAACTTCTGTTGTCCAGATTTTTGTGCTTTTCAAGGTCTTCAAAAACTTTTTAGAAAGAAAGAGTACTATTTATATAACTAGATTTGAACAAATTAGACAATCCTTCTTTACTATCTATAATAACTTCACTTTTGTTTTTCTGCATTATCAAGCATTGCTTTTAAACTCCTCTTGCTCATTTCTGTAGGGTCTTTTTCCTCTTTTGAGAACCTTTATACTCATTCTTTTGATGAAATCTTCAGAATATCCTTATTATCTACCTCTATTTTATATACTGTTGATTCCATATATGCAATATTTTTCACAAAGGTACAACTTATTTTCTAAAAAGTCTAAAGTAGTCTAACCTAAAGCCTAAAACCTTGTTATTCCGAATACTAATAGTCAATTTGTGAGTAAAACAATGATAATGAAATACTTTTTAGGTTGTTTTTTCTCTTAATGACAATGTTTTTCTTTTTGGGCAATTCAATACAATTACTTATCCTGAGCAAAAGGATAAAAGAACATTGCATCAATCCTTTTCTATTTCTACCCCCAAAAGTGGAAGAGAAGTTTCTACTCCTAAAAAGCCAAAATAACCACCAAATCCGACCTGTAACGAAAATATTATGTTACAAAATTTTTTCTTGATGGAATGCTGTGATATTACAAATATAAAGTTTTTATTATTTTTGTTTTTAACAAAATTTAACTTATTTTTAGTATCATCAGCTCTTTTTGAAATTATAAATTTTATCTTTTGCATCCTATGGTACAAAAAGAAACACTATCATCTTTTTACGCAAGGTAATTTTGCGAAAGAGCTCTCCATATCACAAGGAAAAATTCCACCCAATGCAGTAGATTTTTGAAAACTTATCATCGGCTCATGCCTTATCGATAAAAGGGGGTTAGACCATGCGGTGGATTTACTCAGCCCAGAAGTACGACCCAAGACATCGAGAAATTTTTCAAGGCTATATTCATTTGTTTTAGCAATAATCACCCTGTGGATTTAATGACAGTAATTCAAGAACTAAAACGCACGCGAAAAACTCAATGCTTCTGGAGGAGACCACTATATTATAGAACTTACTATGGAGATGAGCTCCTCTGCTCACATAGAATATCATGTGAGAATCGTTTTTAGAAAAAATATATTCTCCGTTCGCTTATCAACATTTCTGCTAATGTTATAGATTCTTCCTATGAAAAGAATCAGTGAGATGTTTTTGAACTTCTAGATAAAACTGAACAAAGTTTCTTTGAAGTAACTAACGGAACTATCAAAAAGGGGTTTTTGACACCGCCAATATACTGGTGAAAAAGATGCTATCAATAAAATTAAATCCCTAAAGGACAAAGGCGGAATATCAGGAATTCCTTCTGGATTTTAGAGATATTGATAAAGAAACAGGAGGCTGGCAAACTAACAGACCTCATCATCATTGCGGCTCGTCCTGCAAATGGGAAAAACGCATTCATCCTCTCATGGCGAGGAAACATCACCGTAGAACAACAAATCCTCAATGGCATTATTCTCATTAGAGATGGCATCGGTGCAACTCATCACCAGAATGATAGCCTCCGAAACTCAGATTTCTTCCGAGAAAATTAAGGAAAAGGAACTCTGAATGATGATGAATGGCAAAGACTATTTAACAATGTTTCTGGATTAGAAAAAGCGCCTCTTTTTCATTGATGAAACCCCTTCTCTTTCTATCTTTTGATTTTTAGAGCAAAATGCAGAAGGTTGGTAATGCAACATAGTGTAAAAATCATCATGGTGGATTATCTCCAGCTTATGACCGCCAACAGTGGAGGAAAAGGAGGAAAACAGAGAACAGGAAATCTCCACTATATCTCGTTCTTAAAAGCTATCGCAAAAGAACTAAATGTACCTATTATCGCTCTATCTCAGTTATCAAGAAGCGTGGAAAATAGACCCCGATAGAGACCTCAGTTATCAGACTTAAGAGAATCAGGGAGCAATAGAGCAAGATGCTGATATTGTATCTTTTTATATACAGACCTGAATATTATAAATTTACGAATGGCCAGATGGAACACCTTCTGCGAACCAAGCTGAACTCATCATAGCAAAAAGCATAGAAATGGGTGCGGTAACCGATGTTAGACTTTCTTTTCATCGTGAATATGCTAAATTTGGAGACTTAGATACATTTGAAAAGCTCTCCTTCCTTTGGCATACCACAGCAAGAACCAAAGTGGTTTTTGAAAAATATCAAAACTACTATGGACCCTTCCGCTGCTTTTTGATATGTCTAACAATAATATTTCTGGTTCGGCAATGAATGATGATGAAGATGATATGCCTTTCTAAATAAAACAAAAATCATGAAAAATAGAAATCTTCACTGATGGTGCATGTAGCAGTAATCCTGGAAAAGGGAGGCTATGGCATCATCATGCGTATTTCTGATTATGAAAAAGCTTTCTCAGAAGGCTATCGTTTAACAACCAATAACCGAATGGAACTTCTTGCCGTTATTACAGCATTAGAAAAATTAAAATCCAATGAACACTGAAATTCATATTTTTACAGATAGTAAATATGTATCCGATGCGATAAATCAAAAATTGGATTTTTGGTTGGATAAAAAGGCTTCAAAAATGTAAAACCTGATTTATGGCAAAATTCATCCCACTATATCGCCAATTTTCTCCTACTTTTCATTGGATAAAGGACATAATGGACATCCCAGAAAATGAAAAAGCAGATTACCTTGCTGTAACTGCTTCCCCGAAAAAGAGCTTCAAATAGATATTTCTTTGAAGCTCAAAATCAAGGACTTTTTAATTTATAGTACATTTAAGGAAATTTAATCTATAAAATGAATTTTCCTCCTATCAGTGTACTAATATTTCTATTTTTAGGATTTCCATAAATTTTAATATTTCCTCCAGCTCTTATTTTTGCAGATATTGTTTCTGTCGTATATCTTTAACTTCTCCCCTGCATTTACGGCTATAGACACTTGCTCTCCTTTATATTTTTCTCCATTAAATACAGCACCTGAGATTCATTACAATGTCTTGGGATTTTGGCACTTCCTGAAAGCCAAATTCTCCACCAGAATTTCCTCTAACTGCTAATTGATTTGACCTTCAATTCTAATATAATGAAGAGCCTTCGTTGGAAATTAATTTTAATGCATTTGCTTTCAGTATTTCATTAGAGATAATCACTGCTCCTTGACTTGCTTTTGAATTTCATTCAAATTATCATAATAAACTCACTCCTCACATTTTTCACCTTTCAAAAAATTGAGTAGTTTTAGTTCTAACTTTTAACTCTCCATTTTTATTATGATTTCTATTCTTCCATCTTCGTCTCGAAATTTCTACTGTATTCTTAGATGATTCTATCAATTCTACATTAATTCTGTCATAGACTTTCAAGGAAGAAAAATTACCCACAGCTCTTTCACTTGCTCTAAAGAAAAGATATTCCTACAAAAAGGAAAATTCCTAAAAACTTTTTCATTGATATCAATTTTTATTAAAATTATTTTTCTACCTAAATAAAAAGACTTCCTTCATTTAGGGAGAAAAGTCCTTATTTTCTATTACTATTTTATGTAAGCATTCCACCATCTACATTTAAAACTTGACCAGAGATATAAGAAGATAAATCACTCGCCAAAAAATAGACAAGCATTTGCCACATCAGTTGTTTGACTACCTCTCTTCAGAGGAATAGCATCTCCATCCTTGCACAATCTCTGAGCTTAATTTTGCTGTCATTTTCTGTTTCAATAAATCCTGGAGCTATTGCATTGCATCTAATATTTCTTGAACCTAACTCCAAAGCTACTGATTTTAGAAAAACCTATTACTCCCGCTTTAGAAGCTGCATAATTTGCCTGACCTGCATTTCCTTTTACTCCCACCACAGATGCCATATTGATGATAGACCCGCTTTTAGCCTTCATCATTGGCTTAATTGCTGCTTTTGTCAAATTAAATACAGAATCTAAGTTCACTCTTTGGATAATATCCCACTCCTCTTTACTCATTCTAAGAAGTAAATTATCACGAGTAATCCCTGCATTATTTACCAAAATATCAATTTTCCCAAAATCTGCTAAAACATCATCTACCAATTTTGAGCTTCATCATAATCCGCTGCATTAGAATGATATTCTTTTGCTACTGTGATTTTGTTCAAATCTGCTTCCACTTGCTTCGCCAAATCATCTGGCCCAATATGAGAGAAAGCCACTTTTGCACCATTTTCTGCAAAGATCTTCGGCAATTCTTTTTCCAATTCCTGTTGCTGCACCTGTTATTAGGGCAACCTTTCCTTCTAATAATTTCATAAACTTATTAAATATTATAAATTTTCATATTTTTAAAACCTTAACTATTTCTGATTTATCATATTGATTTATATTTTCAATATCTTCTGTTATTTTTGGATTTGAATATATAAAATCTTTAAATCTTTTTGAAATTAAAATTATTCCATTGTATTTCCCTTCCCTCATCATCAACAAAATAATTTATTTCTCTTTTCTTTAATCCTACATAAGTATGTTCTATACCATTTTATTTTGACCATTATACTAATTCTTGTAAAGCATTTGGATGATTCAATCTATTTACAAAAACTCTTTCCACATTAGCATAATCCAAAAACTTTCATCTCTTTTATCATTATTTCTCAAAAATTTTCTTTTTCCATTTTTATCATAAATAGCAAAATATTGAGTTATAGAAGCTTCATCCAAATCACCAAAAACAGTTTTTAATGCTTGTAATTTTTGTTTTGACTCTTTCACCATTTACAAATGTAATTTCAGCATCTACAACTTTTTGATTTTATATCTACATTTTCTGTAGAATAAAACTGAGAAGGTTTTAAACTTCCAACATCTGAAGCCGAACAAGAAATCAATATAAAACTGAAAAACAATATAAATGTTTTCTTTCATGTTTTACAAATATATTCATTTTTAATTTAATTCGCACTATTTAATATTATATCACTTCTAAAATTTCTTTACTCTCAACAATTACAATTCGGTTCTCCGACCAAATTTCCTTCTTTATCCACTTCATAATGACAGCATTCTTGTAATTTCTTTTGTTTCAAAGATTCTTTTGCTCTCTTGATTCTAATCTTAACATTCTGCAAGAGTAATCCCTAAAAATTTCTGAAACCTCTCCTTGTTTTTCCTTCTACATAGACCAGCTCCACTCACCTCCTTATAAGGGTGAGAAAGCTCATTTAGAAATTTATCAAAACAGCAATAATTTATAATCTCCTCATTTAGTTTTTCTGCTTTTATTTTCTTCAAAATATATATTTATTTTTCTTTATTAAAATAATTAGCACTTCATTTCTCACGATTTGAAAAAGCCCAAGATTTTAATTTTACCTTCTTGTTTTAGACTACTATATTGGCATGTATTTTTAAGAAAACTCTTGAAAAACATCATTCGCAATATTTTTATCCTTTACCTTTTTGAGAATGAAGAAATAAATTTCATCTCCCATTCTTTTTCCAAATATCATATGTACTTGGCATAATTGATATAATTTAAGGGACTAAAATTTAGCCCCTTTTTGTGTTATTTATTTTTACAATCACATTTACTGCACTCGCATTTTTCACAAGGGGCAATTAGACTCTGCACAATTCACACAATTACATTTTGTGCATCTCACAATTTTTACAATTACATTTATTTGCCATAACTTTTTATAATTTAAGGTTTCATATATAAGACTAAAAATCTGCTATAAAGATACAAAAATTAAATTTTTATTATTCACTATCAAAACTATTTCGCCTTTTAGGGTTTTACTTTGTAGAAAAATCTATCAGCTCATCTATTGTTCCTCGCTTGGTTTCTTCAAATTTTTAGAAATTTCCTACTTAAACTAGCTTTTGTTTCCTCTCCGAAAAACTCTTTATTTGTTCCAATGTCGTATTAATTTTATGAGGACTTTCATACAAAACAATCGTCTCTCTCCCGCTAGTTGTTGCAGTTTAGTTTGTCTCCCTTTTAGGGAGGCAAAAATCTCCAAATAAAAATTCATTATTCGGCAAAGCCAGATACTACCAAAGGGGAACAAAAAGCCGTAGCACCAGGCAAACAAATCATCTCCAAATCATTATCCGCACAAGCTTTGGCTAAAAGATAACTAGGGTCTGAGATTCCAGGCGTACCTGCATCGGTGATTAGAGCAATATTTATTCCATTTTTCAAATCCAACACTACTTTTTCTGTCGCTTGATGTTCATTATGTAAGCGATAGGATTTCAATGGCTTAGATATTTCAAAATATTTTAATAATACTCCTGATGTACGAGTATCTTCACATAAAAATATAATCCACTTCTTTCAAAGTTTTTGATTGCCCTAAAAGTCATATCTTCTAAATTTCCCCACAGGTGTAGGCACAAAATAAAGTGTTCCACCTCATTTTTCTTAATTAAAATTTTTCTACTTTTTGGAAAAAGATAATTACAACAATTCTTATCCTAAAATTTAACAACGCTAATTTACAATGTTTTTAGAAAAATCACAATCAATCATTCTAAACAAAGTGGTGGATGGAGGTTATCTGTGGCTCTATGTTTTTCTGGAAAAACAGAAGAGCTCATTCGTCGTCTACGCCGTGCAGAAATGGCTGGGCAACATGTAGAAATCTTCAAACCCAAAATGGATACTCAGCTATGCTGAAGAAGATATTGTTTCTCATAATAGAAACAAAATAAAAAGTACTCCCGTAGAAAATCCAAATGAAATTTCTAATTTTGGGGCTTCTTGTGATGTTATAGGTATTGATGAGAGCTCAGTTTTTGATGAAAGTATTATAAAAGTAGCAAACCAATTAGCAAACAAAGGTATAAGAGTGGTAATTGCAGGGTCTAGATATGGATTTTATGGGACGATTCCATTTGGGGCGATGCCTTATCTTATGGCAACAGCTGAGTATGTTACCAAAGTCCATGCTATCTGTAAAAACAGGAAATCTTGCCAATTATTCTATGCGAATTACTGGAAATAATGCCCTTGTCCAGCTCGGTGAAACTGATAGTTATGAAGCCGTAAGCCGAAAAATTTTTTATTGATGAAGTTCTGAATAAAAATAAATTCAAATTACCAAATGAACTATTCTACCTTCAAATTGCTCAAATCACAAATTCACAACTCATAGGGTGAATCTAATATTAGCATTAGTCATATTGCTTTTGATAGTAGAAATCTGTATACCACTTCAGAAACAGCTTTTATTGCTATCAACACATCTGGGGAAAAAATATATTTCATCTGCAATAGAAAAAGGAATTAAAGTTATTATTTCAGAAAATTATTACCCTGAATTTGAAAGAGTATTAGTTGGATTATTGTAAAAGATTCAATACAATTTTTACAAAACTTTTTAGCAAAAATATCATTTAGAGCATAGTCATCTAAAAAAATACTATTGGGATAACGGGGAGTAATGGTAAAACTATCGTGAAAGAATGGCTCTATCAATGCCTTTGGATGAAACACCATGCATAAAATCACCTAAAAGTTTTAATTCTCAAATTGGATTGCCTATTTCTGTTCTTGATATTAATGATAATCATCAATTAGGAATCTTTGAAGTCGGAATTTCCCAACCCAAAGAAATGGAGATTTTAGAGCTTATTTTTCTCCAGAAATAGGAATTCTTACGCATATTGGTTCTGCTCATTCTTCCAATTTTATCAATCAAGAAGAGCTTATTCATGAAAAATTAACCTTTTCAAAAATAGTAATTGTATAATTTTCAATGGAGATAATGAATTTGTTTTTAATCAAATAAACAAAAATTTATTCTCATAAAAACTAATTAGTTTGCTTGGGTTAAATACTCAGAACGATATTCATATTTCTTCCGATTATAAAAATCCTAATGAAATCATCAAAATAAAAATACAAAGATGAAGAAATACAAACATCCCTATTCAGCAGAGAGAGATGAAGCCACTTTATGTAATGCTTTGGCTGTTTTTACTACTTTAAAAGAATTAGGGTTTGATAATCATAAAATCATTGATAAAATTAATCATCTCCAAGCTATAGAGATGAGATTAGAAAGCATAAATGGCATTAAAAATAATCTGATTATTAATGATTCTTTTTAATCTAGATTTAGATTCATTAATTATTTCATATCGATTTATTAACCAATATCAAAAAGGATAAAAACCTTATTCTGACTGATATTTTAGATACTATAGAAGAAAATTCTGTACTATATCCTAAAATCGCAAAAATTAACTAATGAGCAAAATTTTGACCAAGTATTTTTTATTGGAAATCAAATCACTAAATATCAAGAATTATTCACATCAGAGTGTAGAAATTTCTTTGAAACAACTCAGGAATTAATAGAAAGTCAATTTTTATATTCTATTGAAAATCATATTATTTTTATTAAAAGGTGCTAGAGTTTTTGAAATTGAAAAATTAAAAATATTTTAGAATTACAAAAGCATGATACTACTTTTAGAAATCAACCTCAATGCCATTATTCATAATATCAATGTGCATAAATCTCAATTAAAACCTAGCACAAAGGTTTGTGCTATGGTAAAAGCTTATTCTTATGGACTTGGAGGATATGAAATCGCTGAATTTTTACAACATCATCACATTGATTATCTCGGACGTTTGCCTACGCAGACGAAGGTGCAGATTTAAGATGGCATCACTACTCCTATTTTAGTAATGAATCCCTGAGCAGAATAGTTATGAGAGTATCATAGATTATCATCTTGAACCTGAAATTTATAATTTCCGTGTATTAGAATTATTTGGTAATATTCTTAATTTCGAAGGATTTAGAAAATTATCCTATTCATATTAAAAATTGAAACAGGAATGCATAGACTTGGGGTTTAAAGAAATGAAATAGATGAATTGATCATAAAACAATATCGTTTCAAAGTAGCAAGTATTTTCAGATCATCTTCTTCCGCTGATAATCCCAAAGAAGAAGCATATACACTAAAACAATTTGAAACTTTTGAAAGGATTTCACATCATAGAAAAACTCGGTTTACCAACCTATTAGGCATATCTCCTAAATTCTGCTGGAATTGCAAAATTATAATGATTATCAATATGATATGGTAAGAATAGGCATTGGAATGCTCGGTTTTTCTCCAAATGAAAATCCAACAAGAACTACAAAATGTCGTAAGTTTCAAAACATTAATTTCTCAAGTATCTGAAATAAAAAGGGAGAAAGTATCGATATAATAGAAATTCTCATCGCAACAAAAGATACTCAAATTGCAACAATACCTGTAGGTTATGCAGATGGGAGTTTCTAGACTAATGGGGAAATGAAAAGGGATTTTTGTGGATAAAAATAAAAATCCCTATTGTGGGAAATATATGCATGGATATGCTAATGCTCAATTTAAAGATTTACCCGCAAAAGAAGGAGAGAAGTGATTTTTATTTAATTCCATACCGAGATTAAAAACTTCGCTGAATACTCTCAGACCATTGTTTATGAAGTTCTTACATCTATTTCAAGACGCGTTAAAAAGAATTTATATTAAAGATTAAATATTATTTTTCCATGAAAAATATACTCTTATTTTTCGGTATTTTATTTTCTTTTATATGGTCATTCACAAAGCCAAAAGAAAATATTTATACTCCCAAAAACCAAAAATAGGTTTTATCTCTCTCTGGAGGTGGAGCCAAAGGTTTTGCCCATGTAGGAGTTTTGAAAGTTTTTAGATTCATTAGGGCGTAAAAATAGATTATATTTCAGGGACGAGTATGGAGCAATTGTAGGAGGACTTTATGCCTCAGGATATAGTGGAAAGGATATAGAAAAATAATAAATGACACTGATTTCTCTACTATTCTAATAGGGAGAAAAAATCAAGAAAAAGAAGCTACTTTTTGACAAATCTGTGGATAAATACATTCTATCTTTTTCCTATACAAAAAAGAAAAATAACCCTACCCTCTTTCTATATCATCAGGACAAAAACACTATATACATTCTCAAAGAATTATTCAAAAATGTTTCAATATTCATGATTTTTCACAGCTTCCCATTCTCTTCATGTGTGTTGCTACAAATTTAGAAAACAGGAAAAACTAAGATTTTTGAAAAAGGAGATTTGATAAATCTATCATGGCAAGTTCTGCCTTTCCTTCACTTATAGAACCTGTAAAAATAAATGATACCATCTATGTAGATGGAGCCATGGCTATAAATTCTACTCTTCCAAACCATTAAAAGATAAAAGGAATTGACATCGTTATCGGAGTTAATCTCAGTACTGACTAAAATGATAAAGAACATATCAATAATATTGTAGATATTCTGAATCAAATTATAGACTTTGGTATTCAAAAAGAAACAAAAATCAACTAAATCATACCGATATTAATATTAACCCTAATTTAAAAGATATAAAATAACTAGTTTTGACCAAAAGAAAACTATCTTAGATGCTGGATACCAAGAAGCATTAAAAATACATAGAAGCCTTTAAAAAACTTCCAAAAGCACAGAAGATGAAATAAAATCCCCATCAATCCTATATTTTCTAATCTTTATAAAATAGACAGCCTTTGCTATTCAGCATAATTTTATTTATAATAAAGACTATATACAAGAAAAATGAGACTCAAAAATACCATCAGTACAAACTTATAAAAGCATCAATAAAATGAGTGGATAACCTCTATGCAACAAATAATTTTACACTAATCAATTACGATATTATTCATAAAAATAATAAAAATATATTACAACTATCCACAGCAGAAATGAACAATCAATATATGATGAAGTTTGGACTACATTACGATAAAAATATTTAAGACAGGTTTGCTCATGAACCTTACTTTTAAGAGACTTATATTTAATAACTCTACTATTTCCCTAGATTTGATTATCGGCGATAATCCCTCGTTATTACTTCAACTATTTTATAGATAATGGGTTTATTCCAAGCTTTTGGATTTTATGCTTCTGGAATGAGTTTAGACCTTAAAAATAATCAAAATCTCATCACAGAAAAATGGCTTTGGTTCCGAAATGAAGCTTTCATACAATCTACTTGGAGAGATAATTTGCTATCGGAGTAGGGATAAGCCATGATTATTTTGAGATAAAAAAATAATACCATTCTTACTAAAAATTTTAAGAACAATATCAATCCTTATATCTTCATTAAAGCAGATACTCAAAATGATAAAAATTTTTCCAACAAAAGGTTTTTCCCTTAAATATAGAAGGGAAATATATTAACTTGATCAAAAATCATAACCATAACTTTTTACAAATCAAAGCTGAAACAGACTTTAGTTTTCCTCTCAACTCTTGGATTACTTATCGTTTAAAAAGGGTTTACTGGACTTAGTTCCTTAATTCCTTCTTCATTTTATCAATATCATATGGGAGGTGTTTTTGAGCAAAAATTTTGGGGAATTTTACAAGTTTTCAAGGCTATTTTTGGGAGAAGAAAAAGTGCAAACTTATTAACAGCTACCAATTATCTTATGTTTAACTTTAAGAAAAATTATTTCATTATTCCTTCTTTTCAGTATAGCAGAATCTTTTGATAGTTTCAAAGATTTTAATTCTCTCATACACTCTTCCTTAGGTATCACTTTAGGGATATAAATCTCCTTTTGGACCTATTAAAAATCAATTATAGCCATGCATTTAAATCAAGCTCTAAAGGAATATTCAACATTATTTTAGGACACTCATTCTAACCCATAAACAAGACATATGATACATTTCTTTTTGAAAAATATAGATGAATTTACATTAGCGGAAGACTTAGAAACATGGATGAAAAATATCATTACCACCGAAGATAAGAAACTCGGGAGATTAACTATATCTTTTGTAATGATGAGTATCTCTTGAAAATCAATCAAGACTACTTACAGCATGATTATTATACTGACATCATTACTTTTTGATTATGTAAAAAGGTAAGACTATTTCAGGCGATATTTTTGTATCTGTGGAACGAGTTAAAGATAATGCCTCTACCCTATTTAAAGATTTTTAATTCAGAATTTTCATAGGGTTTTAGCTCATGGTATTCTCCATCTTTGTGGATACAAAGACAAAACCGAAGAAGAAGAAAAAAATGATGAGAAGCAAAGAAGATTTTTACATCAATTTAAAAATAAAAAGGGCTATTTTTCATTGCCCTTTTCTTATAAATTTCTAATTTTTTACTACTTTACTCAGTTCCGTATATATACCCTTCCATTTAGGATAATTTTATAACAGTAATAAAACTTAAATACCTATTTATATTTTGTTCCAAATCTTTTATTATATCTAATCACTATAAGCTCTCATTATCAGCTTATATCTGTTTTATAAATTAAAGAAAAACATCCATTTATTTCATTTTTTTAATTATTGTATTTATTTTTCAATCTCTTAAGATATATTAAAAATGCAAGGAAATTTTCACTCTAATAAAAAGAAATTAATCAATAGTTCATAAACTCAAATTTCACATAATTTTATCTCTCTTCATTATCACCATCATATTTTTCTTTACTCCTATTCATTTTTATGATTAAAACAGAATAAAATTTCTCTCTTAATTTTTAAAATTATTCTCCAAATTATTTTTTCTTGTCAATTAAATACCTTACCTTGCTCCTCAAAATTATCATTATATTTTTCATACTCATGATAGATGATAAAATAATAAAATCAATAAGAATTATCCCTACGAAAAATTTCTTTCAAGATAATTTTTACTTTAAGCATCTTATTGCTAGAATCTAATTTTATGTTTCCTGTGAAACATTTTTTATTTTAAAATCAAAAATATTCAATATAAATGACAGATACAATATACGATGTTATCGTAGTAGGAGCAGGACACGCAGGATGTGAGGCTGCTGCCGCAGCGGCAAAACCTCGGTTCTAAAACTTTACTCATCACCATGAATATGGAAACCATCGGAAAGATGAGTTGTAACCCCTGCTATGGGAGGAATAGCTAAGGGCAAATAGTAAGGGAAATTGATGCCTTAGGAGGTTACTCAGGGATTATTGCGGATAAAATCTGCTATACAATTTAAGATGCTAAACCTCTCGAAAGGTCCAGCCATGTGGTCACCAAGAACTCAAAATGATAGAATGTTATTTTCTACTGAATGGAGACTTGCCTTGGAAAAACACTCCTAATCTGGACTTTTTCCAAGATATGGTAAAGAGAATTGATTCTTGAAAACAACAAAAGCAGCAGGTGTCGTTACTTCTATTGGAATTAAATTCAAACCAAATCTGTAGTCTTAACTAATGGAACTTTCTTAAATGGGTTTAATTCATATTGGAGAAAAACAATTAGGGGGCGGAAGAATGGGAGAACCTAAAAGCCTTTGGAATTACAGAGCAGTTAATATCTCATTGGTTTTGAGGCTGGAAGAATGAAAAACAGAACGCCCGTAAGAGTAGATGGTAGAAGTATAGATTTTTCTAAAATGGACGAACAAAAAAGGTGATGAAAAATCCTCAAAAGTTTCTCTTACTTTAGATACTCCTAAACTTACCCAACAACGCTCTTTGCTATATCACCTACACAAAATGAAATCGTCCATGATATTCTCCGAGAAGGTTTTGACAGAAGCCCAATGTTTCAATGGAACAATTCAAAGTTTAGGCCCAAGATACTGCCCAAGCATTGAGGATAAAATTAATCGATTCGCTGAAAGAAATCGTCATCAAACTTTTTGCAGAGCCAGAAGGTTGGAATACGATAGAATATTATATCAATGGATTTTAGTTCATCTCTTCCAGAAGATATCCAAATAAAAGCTTCTTCATCAAATTCCAGGTTTTGAAAATGCAAAAGTATTCCGCCCAGGATATGCCATTGAGTATGATTACTTCCCTCCTACTCAACTTCAACATACCTTAGAAACAAAGCTCATAGAAAAATCTTTATTTTCGCAGGACAAATCAATGGAACTACAGGATATGAAGAAGCAGCAGGACAAGGACTTATTGCAGGAATCAATGCACATAACAAAGTCTCATGAAAAAGAGTCTTTCACTCTCAATAGAGATGAAGCATATATAGGAGTTCTCATAGATGATCTCATTACAAAAGGTACAGAAGAACCTTATAGAATGTTTACTTCCGTGCAGAATATCGTTTACTTTTTAAGACAAGATAATGCAGATATTCGTTTGACTGAAAAATCTCATACAATTAGGCTTAGCCACAGATGAAAGAATGAAAAAAAGTAGAAGATAAAATAAAAAATCTCAAGAATTAGAAAATTTTTAAGAGAAACATCTTTGAAACCACACCAAATTAAATCCTATTTTGGAAGAAGAAAATTCTAATCCTGTAGATCAAGCATATCGTGCTTCTCAAAATACTTACTCGCCCAAATATTACTTTAAATAAATTAGAAAAATTAGAATTTATTAAAAACACAAGTAAAAACTATTCTAACGAAATAAGAGAACAAGCTGAAATTAAATATTAAATACAAAAGGCTATATTGATAAAGAAAAAGAAAAATGTAGCAAAACTTCATAGATTAGAAAAATATTAAAAATACCTGAACTTTTTTTGATTTTAATCAAATCAGCAGTTTATCCGCAGAAGCAAAACAAAAATTAAATAAAAATCAGACCCTAAAACTATCGCACAAGCAAGTCGTATTAGTGGGTATCTCCAGCGGATATTAATGTTCTCATTGATTTATTTAGGAGATAATGTTTCATGTGAAACTTTGAATTGATTATATATAAATAATAAAAAGAAGTAATATAGCATTACTTCTTTTTATATCTAACTCCTAAATAAATTTTAATTAAAATAACTATTCTTCCCTAATAAAGCAAAAAGTTTTTCGCTTTAAGAAACTCAATAGGGTGAGTTAAAATGTATTTTTTAACAATATATAATTCTGTTCTATACAACTTATCAAATACATAATTCCATTTTTATTCTGAATACATCTTTAGCTAGAACCAATCTTTTTTATCCAAAATAGAATTTATATCTATTTTCAAATGCTTCCACTACACATAAAAACTTTTCTTCATTGTAATTTGTATTGACTATACTACTTTTCTCTCTGTACATAAGCATATAAAACTCTATCTGTAACTACTACTTTTTCACTTTATAATATAATTATGAGCAATGAATTCATCTTCATGAATTTTCCTAAATGGATATCTTATATCATCAAAAATAAAAAGCTTTTATATAATTTATTCCAAGCCGTTATATATAAATAATTATAATTAATAAGCCTCATACATTCATTAGAAGGCTTTACTTCAAAATGATTTTCTTATTGGGTAATTCTTCTATATTGATAGGATTATTATGATAATACATCAAACCACATTACAGATAGAAATATCTGCATCAGTTTTTATTAAATTCTTATAGAGTATTTTACATAATCTTTTATGAATAAAATCATCACTATCAATAAAACAAACATAGTCACCCTTCATTATATCCAGCCCTGTATTTCTTGCACCAGAAAGCCCTTTATTTTTCTTGAACTATATACCTTATCCTCTCATCATATAAAAAAAGTTTTATTTTTCTCCTGTATCATCCGTAGAACCATCATTAACAATGATGATCTCTAAATTATCATAACTTTGAACGAGGAACACTCTGAATACATTTTTCTACAAAATCACTTACATTGTAACAAGGAATAATAACAGATACTAAAAGGCAATTTTTCCATTTTATGCAAAAATAGTATTTTATATTCTCAAAAAGATTATTTTTTGCAAATCATTTTTATTTTAATGAAAGTAAAAGACTATTTTCTAACACAAGAAGAATTTGAAATCCAAGAAACAGATATTTCAGGAGTTCTAAAAACATTTCCTATCCCTGAAAAATATAGGAAAATATTATGAAAGTAAAAACTACATCTCCCATCATCAAGACAGCGGAAGTCTAAAAGAAGTATATCTATAAACTCTTACAAAAAATTTAATTTAAAATATAAAAAGAAATTCTAAAAATCAGTAAACCAGATTACTCATCAAAAACTTGTTTAGATTACGGTTTGCGGAGCAGGAGAATTTATAAAATATATTTCTAACGATTACATCACTTTCGGGCTATGAACCTAATGAAAATGCAAGAAAATTTCATAAACAAAATAATAAAACTAAGTTTATCTCTCATTTAGATGAAATAGAAAACCAAAGTTTAGATGTAATCACCCTTTGGCATGTATTTGAACATATAGAGAACCAAGATGAAATACTTTCTATTTTTCATCAAAAATTAAAAATCTAATGGGAAGCTCATCATCGCTGTTCCTAATCATACTTCTTATGATGGTCAAAAATATAAAAACTTATGGGCAGCTTATGATGTCCCTAGACATATTTATCATTTTTCTAAAAAATGGAATGATGAAATGGCTATCTGATAAAAAGAATGGAAATTAGAAAAAAATCTCCCTCTCCTACTCGATGCCTTTTATATTTCTATTTTAAGTGAAAATACATGAAAAATCCACTTTTTGGCTTTTTGGAATGATTCAAGGAGCGATTTCTAATTTTAAAGCATTAAAAACGGGAGAATTTTCAAGTTTGATATATATTATTCATAGAAAATGGATTTTTGACATACTTATGAAAGTCATTTTTTTAACCCATTTTCTATAAATTTAGATAAAAACTATTATCTCTTATCTTCTATCCCAAATTTCTCGCCATTCTTCTTTTTGAGTACCAAGTTTGGTATATTTTTCTGATAGTGCTTATTTTTACTATCCAAGTCCTTCATCACAGCATCAAGCTCTGCTGTTTTTACTTTAAGGTCTGCTTTTGAGTTTTTCTTTTTGCTGTCTGTTCAGGTCTTCCACTTTTATATAGACCTTCTGCCTCTGTTAATTGAGTTTCAGAAACTCCTATGGGTAAATTAGATTTTCTTCCTTTTTAATCCCTCTATCAATAATTTAGCCCCTGAAATGATTTCTACAAATGTTTTTCTTGCCATATCTTTTGTGATTTTTGAATATTTATGGTTGATTATTCAATTTTCAATTAGGGAAATAGAATTTTCCCAATCAAAAATAAATTTCCTACATGAAAACTTTATTTCCCTAATCAAAAATTAAATTTTTATTATTCCAAAAACTGTTTCCCATAAGTGATTGGGAATTTCCTCTTCAGATTACTTATTTATCGCAGCTACACCTGGTAATTCAAGACCTTCTAAGGCTCTCCAACATCGCTCCCCCACCTGTGGAAACATAAGAAACCTTATCAGCATACCCAAACTGCTTCACAAAAAGCCACACTGTCCCTCCACCTACGAGAGAGAAAGCCCCTGCTTGGTAGCATCAGCGATACTATCCCCTCAAAGCCTGAGTTCCCACCGCGAAATTTGACATTTCAAAAACTCCAAGAGGTCCATTCCAAAGAACTGTCTTAGAATTCATAATTACTTCATGATTGATTTCTTGAGTTTTCTTTCCTATATCTAAGCCCATCCACCCATCAGGGATTTCATTTGCAGGAACTTCCATTCTCTCTGCATCATTATTAAATTCTTTAGAAACCACCACATCTACGGGGATATAGACTTTAACATTTTTCTTTTTAGCCTTTTCTAAAAATCTCTAAAAGCAAGGTCTAATTTATCATCTTCCACTCAAAGAATTTCCCCATACTACCTCCTTGTGCTTTTGATAAAGGTAAAGGCCATTCCCACCCTAATAATTAAATTATCCACCGCAGGAAGGATATTTTCTATAATGGTAATTTTAGTGGAAACTTTAGAGCCACCAAGAATAGCAGTTACAGGTTTCTCTCCTGAATGAAGTACTTTTTATCTATGGCTTCCAATTCTCTTTTGCCATCAATAGTCCAAAGCATTTTCTTTTTCAGGGAAAAAGTCAGCAATCACCGCCGTAGAAGCATGCTTTCTGTAGTGCTGTCCCAAAAGCATCATTCACATAAATATCCGCCAAATTAGAAAGTTTTTAGCAAATTCCACATCTCCAGCCTCTTCCTCAGCATGAAATCTTAAATTTTCAAGCAATAAAACTCCAGCCTTCAATCTAAAAAGCCGCTTTTTCAGCCAATTCTCCTACGCAATTTTTCTACAAATTTTCACTTCTACCTAAAACTTTAGAAACCTCTTCTACTATTTTTAGATAAAGAAAAATCAGCATTCACTTTTCCTTTCGGTCTTCCTAAATGTGTCATTAAAATAACTGCTCCACCATCGTTAATAATTTTATCAATAGTAGGTTTTGCAGCAACGATTCTTGTATTATCCGTTACTTGAAATTCAGCATTTTGAGGAACATTAAAATCTACCCTTTATTAAGGCTTTTTACCTGAAAAATTAAAATCATTAATTGTTCTTCATTTCATAAATTTTAGTTCCACAAAGTTAAGTATAATTACCTCGAGAAAAAATTTATTTTGATATTCACAAGCTATTATTTTTACATTACCTTTTTCTTTTTAAAAAATAAAAATAATGTAGGATGATGTTGTAATTATGAATTTTGTGATTAAAAGACTGAAAAATAAGTCATATTCTGTTAAGGAATAATGATAAAACTATTAACATTATAAATAATTGATATTTAATGAATAAAATAGCTTTATTCACAAAAGGTGGATAAAAATGATTTTTCTAAAAATGTGAGAAAAATAAATGTGAATCAAACATTATAAAATGGATTTAAAAATATTTATAAAGAAATATTGTTTGATTTTTAATTTCTTTTCTCAATAAGAATTTTCAATGAAGATAAAAAAAGTGTTTTTATTATAAGTTTTCCACAAAGAATTTACATTTTACTACTCGTTTTCTATACTTATCCCATATGTTGTTGGAAAAATAAATTTTTATCATCTTGTTTTTCACTTGGAATAATTATTTTTGTTCTATGTTAGGATTTTTAAAGAAAAACAGCTTTGCTTTTGGGCTAAATATCATTGTAAAAAGAAGAGCAGTATAGGAAAAATGCTGTTGAATATCAAGAAAAATTGTTATTCTCTCTCATTAAAAAGCTGAAAATACTCGCTTTGGTAAAGAACATCTTTTTCGAAATCAAAGAAAATACAAGATTTTCAGAATAGAGTCCTGTGGCGAATTAGGAGCAATTAAAATATTACATTGACCGAATAAAAATGGAGAAAAAGATATTCTTTGGACTTCGTTACCCTAAATATTTTGCTAAAACTTGGAACAACTTCTGGTTCTAAGTATATTCCTATCTCAAAAAAGAAGGAATGCCTTATCAGATTGGGTAGCAGCACAATCTGCTTTATTTCATTATGTGGTAAAGAAAAATAATGCAGATTTTGTGAATGGAAAATGATTTTTACAAGGTTCACCAGAGTTAGAAGAAACAAATGGTATAAAACAGGTCGGCTTTCGGGGATTGTAGCACACCATATTCCGAATTATCTTTCAAAATAGATTACCGAGTTATGAAACGAATTGCTACGGAAGATTGGGAAACGAAAAGTTGATAAAATTAGAAGAAACAGAAAAATCAAAAACATGACTTTGATTTCTGGTATTCCACCATGGCTTATATGTATTTTTGAAAAATTGATTGAACGAAAGGGGAAGAAAATAAAAGAGATTTTTTTCCCTCATTTGCAATTGATTGTTGACAGGTGGGGTGAATTATGAGCCTTATCTGAGAAAATGGAATATCTGGGTGGAGATGGATATTATCCAAACTTTCCCTGCGAGTGAAGGGATTTTTTGCTTTTCAAGATGATTATACACAGAGGGACTTTTACTTTCAACGAATAATGGAATTTTCTACGAATTTATTCCATTAGAGGAATTTGGAAAACAAATGCAAGAAGATTAACCTTAAAAGGATATTGAATTAAATAAAGATTATGCTTTGATTATTACTACAAATTCAGGGCTTTGCAGTTTCTATAGGTGATGAGTACGGTTTATTTCTAAAAATCCTTACCGAATTTTAGTAAGTGGGGCGGATGTAAGCATTTCACTTCTGCTTTTGAGCATGTGATTGCCTTTTGAAGTTGAAGAATCCATGAAATCAACTCATTGAGAAACATTCTGCACAAATTACTGAATTTCATTTAGCACCGCAAGTTACCCCTAAAAATGGAGAACTTCCTTATCATGAATGGCTGATAGAATTTGAAAAGCAGCCAGAGAATTTGGAGAAATTTAGAAAAATATTAGATGATGAAATGAGAAAGCGGAATGTTTATTATGATGATTTGATTTCAGGAATATTCTCCAGCCTTTTGAAAATAACTTGTTTAACTAAAAATGCTTTTTCACAATATGCTAAAGAGGTGGGAAAAATTAGGTGGACAAAATAAAATCCCAAGACTCTGCCAATGATAGAAAATTGCGGAGGTTTTTGGAAAAAGTTTAAAAATAAATTAACATAGAATGAAAAAGAATTTTGGTAAAGCTAACAAGAATATTTTTGATAGATGGAAATCCTAATGGAAGAATGACCTGTGAACTATCTAATTGACAGGGAAAGCTACAAAATACCAAATATTGAAGTTAAAAATTGTAATGATAGAGAGGATTTGAAAAGTCCAGGAGTTTATCTCTTTATTGGGAAAAGAAATGAAGATGGTAAAGGTTTAGTCTATATGGGAGAGGCAGAAAAATATTTTGACAAGGCTTTAATCAGACATGCTTTCTGGAAAAGACTTTTGACAGAAACTATTGCTTTATCAGTAAAGATAAAAATTTGAACAAGGCCCATATCAAATATTTAGAGAAAAATCGACTTTTTGATATTGCAAAAATTGGTTGATAGATATGATATTCATAACGAAAATACACCTACACAGTCTTCATGTCAGAATTAGACCAAGCCGAAATGGAGTGAGTTTATTGAAAAATATAAAACTTTTAACAAATACTTTGGGGCATAAGGTTTTTGAAAATAAACTAGAAATTGCTTTTGACAAAAAGGAAGATATTTTTATATTTAGAATCTGGTAGTGAGGATAGATATTGTAAGGCATTTGGGGTAAAAATATTAGATGGATTTTTAGTTTTAAAAGGTTCAAAAAAATCGCAAAAAGAATTTACAGAAATCTTTTCCCTAAACCCTAATCAAAAATACAAGAGAAAAATTAGTGTTAAAAGGAGTTATTAAAACTTTGAATTTACAGAAGATTATCAATTTACTAGTCCTTCTACTCGTGGCGAGTATAGTGGCAGGGCGTTCTTGTAATGGTTTGGTAGAATGGAAAACACAAAAGAAGGTATACTATTAAAAGATTTAAAAATAATGAACCTAAAAATTTCGCTTGATGTCCTAAAACATTGAAAAATAAAGAGTTTAGAAACCCTTATTACAGGGGTTGTCATTCATTCATTATTGCCTTTCAAGATGACTTCTACTCTTTTGGGCTGGTGGGTTTATGACCTTACAAGAAACCATTTTCAATCGGTTTTAATCGGTTTTATCAGAGGTAGTTCCTGCAGTGGGCTGTGCTTTATATGCAGGACATTTTATAGATATGAATGAAAAAGAAGACTTTGCTTACTTGTAATTTTGCTTATATTATTCTTTTAGGGGCATTGCTTATTCCTGCGTGGTTTCAAGGAATCTTGGGATTAGTAATGAAGGAGTTACTATTTTATTTTATTTCATAGTTTTTTTCTATAGGAATTGCTCGGTCTTTTCTTGGTCCTATTGTTCCTGCAATGATGGACTCGAAAAATTGCAGGTAAGGAACTTTTACCTAGAGCTCATTACATTAAATCAAACTACATTTTTATTAGCATCGGTTTTAGGGCATGCTTTAGGTGGATTTTTGTTTTTGTTTTGATATTAACGGAAACTCTTTTTAGTTATAGTTTTATTATTTATAGCGTTGTCTTTTTAGTTTTCAAAACACTCCCAAAATTCAGAAATCAATAGTCAAAGAAGTAAAGTGAAAGTATCAAGGAAGGTTTAGTTTAGTATTTTTAAGACAAAAGAAATTGTAGGTGCTTTTGACATTGGACTTGTTTTGCGGTACTTTTTGGTGGTGTGTGTTTTTATTCTTGTTTTTGCAAAAGATATTTTACAGCTGGGAGTGGTTGTTATGGTTTTCTGAATGCAGCTTCGGATATTGGGGCTACGATTTCAATTTTTACACTGACTCTATTTCCTCTAGAAGAAATCAAGGATTTTTGCTTTTTCTGTTTTTGGTTTTGGATTGTGTATTTTGTTATTTGGAATTTCTGAATATTTTATTTTATCATTTATAGCATTATTGATGAGTGGTATTTTGATGGTATTGGGTGGGGTTATTAGGAAACAATAGTCCAGTTAAAGACCCCTAATCACATGAGAGTGAAGAGTAATGAGTATCAATAGTATGTTTCGTGATGTCTAGTAATGAATTGGGAGCAGTTTGAAAGTGAAGTTGTTGCAAGAATTTTTGGTGCAGTCAATGCAGTTATTATTGGGGAGGAATTACGATGCTCATAGCCTTATTAGTAAGCTTTTTCATCTCCTAAAATTGAGAAAAATGGAATATTAAAAATAAGGAAAAGTAATGAAAAACGAATAAAAAGTTGGATTGTATCAAAATTTCAGATATTTGCACCAAATAATTTTTAAAACATAAATCACCATGCGTCAGACATTACATCTAGAGTAAAAGCTATCATCGCTGATAAGCTTGATGTTGGAAGAAACAGAGTAACTCCAGAAGCTGGCTTCACGAATGATTTAGGAGCGATTCATTGGATACAGTAGAATTAATTATGGAGTTTGAAAAAGAATTTAATATTCAAATTCCAGATGACCAAGCTGAAAAATTCAAACAGTAGGTCATGCTATCGAGTATATCGAGACAGTAATTAAACAATAATTTGTTTTAAATTAAAATTCAAAAAATTTATGGAATTAAAGAGAGTAGTAGTTACAGGTTTTGGGAGCCACTATCCCAATAGGGAATAATGCTCAAGAATATTGGGAAAGTCTTATTAATGGGGTAAGTGTGCTGCACCTCATACTCTCTTTGATTCTACAAATTTCAAAAACTCAATTTGCGTGTGAGGTAAAACTTTTGATCCTTTAGAACATTTTGATAAGAAGGAAGCAAAGAAAATGGACAGAAATACGCAATTAGGTTTAGTGGCTGCAAAAGAGGCTGTTATTCATAGTAAAATCTTGGAAGATAATGTAGATAAAGAACGAATTGTGTAATTTGGGGTCTGGTATTGGTGGTTTAGGAACTTTTGAATCAGAAGTTGTAAGTTGGGCCAATACTAATATACCTAGAGTTTAGTCCTTTCTTTATTCCTAAAATGATTGCAGATATTACGCCAGGTATGATCTCTATAGAATATGGATTTTCATGGGGCCTAATTATACTACTGTATCAGCATGTGCATCTTCTACGAATGCGATTATAGATTCTAAAATGCTTATCCAATTAGGTAAGGCAGATGTTATCGTATGTGGTGGTTCAGAAGCAGCTGTTACAGCAAGTGGTATGGGTGATTTTAATGCATTGATGGCACTTTCTACAAGAAATGATGATCCTAAAACAGCTTCAAGACCTTTTGATAAAGACCGTGATGGTTTTGTATTAGGTGAAGGTGCAGGTTGTATTATTTTAGAAGAATATGAACACGCAGTAAAGCGTGGAGCAACTATTTATGCAGAACTAAAAGGAGGAGGATTGAGTGCTGATGCTTTATCATATGACAGCTCCTCACTCAGAGGGATTGGGAGCTATTTAGTGATGAAAAGGCTGTTTAGAAGATGCAGGTATATCAGTGAATGAGGTAGATCATATCAATATGCATGGAACATCTACGCCATTAGGTGATGTTGCAGAATCTTCAGCAATTACTAAATTATTTGGTGAGCATGCTTATAATATTCAGATTAATTCCTACAAAAATCCATGACTGGACATCTTTTTAGGTGCTGCTGGAGTTATAGAAGCTATTGCTGCATTGGGAACAATTATGCATGGTATAGTTCCCTCGATTAATCATTTTACAGATGATGAGAGAATAGATTCTCGTCTAGATTTTACTTTTAATGAAAGCTGTAAAAGAGATATAAAAGTAGCCATGAGTAATACTTTTTGGATTTGGAGGGCATAATGCTTTGTGTTCTTTTTAAAAAAGATATAAATGATACCATTAGGAGAGTATATTTCAAATTTTTCAGGAGAAGAATAAGAATAAAAACCTTTCTGAAAAAGATTTCAAAAGTTTATATCAGATATAAGTAGGCTCGTTGGATATAATATTCAGAATATAGAACTTTATCGTGAGGCATTTTTCTTTGAAAAAATACTAGTAAAAGTCTATGTATCTAGAAATTATGAGAGATTAGAATTTCTTGGTGATGCAGTTTTTAGGAAGTATTATATCTTATTATCTTTTTGAAAATTATCCTACTCATAATGAAGGCTATCTTACTCAGATGAAGTCTAAGATAGTGAATAGGAGAATCTTAATCGCCCTAGGGAGAAGAGCTTTGGACTTAAAAATACATTCAAAATTCCTATAATTTACAACTTCTTGGAGAAAAATATAGCAGGTAACCTGTTAGAGGCTTTTGATAGGAGCTTATCTATTTAGATGCTAATTATAAAAACTTTGTAAAAGGTAGTAACTAATTGGTTATTAAAATGATAGGGAAATTATTCGTTTAGAGAAGAAAAATTGTCAGTTATAAAAGTTTACTTTTTAGAGTGAGTCAAAAGAAAAAGGTAAAATAGAGTATGAAACTTTAGAGGATACTTCTAATGGTAAATATCCCTATTTCCGTTGTTGTGTTCTATTGGAGGATAAAAAGATAGTAATGCCTCTGAAACTTCAAAGAAAAGCTGAAGAAAAAGCTGTACAGAGAGCGTTTTATACTTTAAATAAAAAGAACAAATTATTGAAAAATAAATCATTGTTTCTGATTTTGATGAAACAGAAGATGTTTCTAGTGGCATTAGTAAGATTGAAAAAGAGAACAACCTTTTCATGAGTTATTTTTAAGATTAATAGGCTCAATTCATTTAAATTTTTAGAAAAATGATTTAGAAATAGAGGATTATTTTTGGTTATTATAATTTTCCTATATTTGAGGCTTTTGATAGCATACACAGGTTACATTTCGATAATTATTAATCATTCTTACGATTTTTCGTAGAAAAGAAAAAGCCTATTGAAGGGCTTTTTTGATTTATTAGAAGAGGAGAAACATTTTTTATCCATCCAGGGATAAATCTTATTCTTTTTCAAAGGAGGAATTGTGATTTTTCTGTTATAAATTTACCAAGAGAATTGGTCAGTTCTGTAGAAGAATATACACTTTCTTCAGAGGAAAAATTATATGAAATAATACTTAATTACGATGAATAGAAATATGAAAAACAAAAATTATTGCAACATTAGGGACCCGCATCATCTCATCGGGAGACGATGGTTAATATGATAAAACAAGGAGTAAATGTATTTAGAATTAATTTTTCTCATGCTAATTATGAATTAGTGAAGAAAAATGTAGAGCTATTCGTTCTATTAATGAAGAATATGGTTTCAATACTGCTATTTTAGGAGAGTTTACAAGGTCCAAAATTGAGAGTAGGAGTAGAAAAGAAGATACATTTATCAATCCTGGTGATATTTTAACTTTTACAAATGAGAATGTGGAGGGTGATGCTTTCAAAAGTTTATATGACTTTATGAAAGATTTGCTAAAGATGTAAAAAGTAGGGAAGAATTTTAATTGATGATGGTAAGTTAGTTTTTAAGTTATTGAAACTAATGAAAAGGATTTAGTAAGAGCTAAAGCTATCCAAGGAGGAGCATTGAGTTCTTAAAAAGAGTAAATTTACCTAATGCTAAAATTTCTCTTCCTGCCCTTACAGAGAAAGATATAGAAGATGCTAAATTTATGTTGGATCTTGAATTTGATTGGATAGCTCTTTCATTTGTGAGACATGCCCAAGATATTAAAGATTTAAAAAGATTTAATTAAAAATCATACCAAAGGAAAACAAAATACTCCAATTATTACAAATTGAAAAACCTGAAGGAGTAGAAAATATTGGTGAAATTTTGCAGGAATGTGATGCTATCATGGTTGCAAGGGGATTTAGGGAGTGGAAGTTCCTATGGAAGAAGTGCCTGTTATCCAGAAAAATTAGTTGCAGAAGCAAGATTACAAGCTAAACCTGTCATTATTGCTACTCAGATGATGGAGACAACGATTACATGTCTTACTCCAACTCGTGCAGAAGTAAATGATGTGGCAAATTCAGTCTTAGATGGTGCAGATGCAGTGATGCTATCTGGGGAGACTTCTGTAGGAAAATTATCCCGTAGATGTGATTAAAAACACTAGAAAAATTGTTAGTAATATAGAAAAAGATAAGCTTTTATCTTAATAATAATAAACTGATTGAAAAGATAGATGAAACAGATGATGATAGGTTTTATTACGAATATGATATGTTATTCAGCGGTGAGAATTGCTAGCTAATGCAAAAAGGGATTATTACCCTTACCAATTCAGGCTATACAGCATTCCAAATTTCTGCTCATAGACCGAATGCTCACATTATTGTATTCTGTTCGGGATAAAAAGGGTTTTAACGAAATTAAATCTACTTTGGGGAGGAGTGCATTTTATTATGATATGCAAAAATCTACCGATGAGACTGTAATTCAAGTGAATATGTTGGCTCATAATTATGGTTTTTGTCCAGCAAGGAGATTATGTTGTTAATCTTAATGCGATGCCCGTGTATGAAAGTGGTAAGACCAATCATTGAGATTATCTACAATTTAATATAAAAATAAAGTTAAATATAAATTAAGGCAAAAGCTGAAATAAAAATTTTTTTAAAATTATGTATCCAGAAGAATTAGTATTACAATGAAAGCAGAACTTACAGAAAATGGTTTTGCTGATTTGACAACACCAGAGCAAGTAAATGAAGCATTAAAAACAATCAGGTACTACCCTATTAGTGATTAATTCTGTGTGTGGTTGTTCCGCATGGGCAGCGAGACCAGGAGTGCTTTATTCTCTTTACAGGAGAGAAAAACCAGACCATTTAGTAACATCTTTTGCAGGATTTGATAAAGAGGCTGTTGCCGAAGCTAGAAAGCTTATGGCTCCATTCCCGCCATCTTCTCCTTGTGTAGCATTATTTAAAGATGGGGAATTAGTATATGGTAGAGCGTCATCATATAGAGGGAAGCTCGGCACAGATGATTGCAGCTAATCTACAAGCGGCATATGAAGAGTTTTGTTAATTTTAGAATTAAATCATAATAAAAAGTCCATAGAAATTTCTATGGATTTTTTTGTTCTAAAAAGAGCTTTAAGAAAAGTAATTTGTTCATCTTTTTCCTTGATACGAGTTTCATAGGATTCTATCAATTTAGCTGTAGTTTCTTTATTTTCTTGGTAAAGTATTTCAGTATACCCTACGGAATTATCTCTGTTGATTTGGTGAATAATAGGCTTTCCAATATCGTTAAAAATCTTTTGGGGGTAGTTTCTAATGTTTCCATAATATTATCCAAATATTTAGCCCAAGAATAAGTTTCTCCAGATTCTAAACGCTGATATGCGGAGCGAGTAATATTTAATTTATCCGCCATTTCTGTATGAGAAAATCCTTTTTCAAGGCGTAGTTTTATTTTATTAACGATTTGTGGAGTTCATTTTTAGGTAATTTAAGTATAAAAATGGGTTTTTACAAAAATAAAAACAAAGATAAAATATTATTAAAATGATTTATATAAATCTAAAATAATCACAAAATATTCATTTTTGTATATGAATTTTAGATAAAAAGTCATATATATTTGCATATAATTTTATGAGAAGAACTATTTTTCACTTGTATTTGCATCTATGATGTTAACAAGTTGTGCAACAATTGTTTCGGGAAGTAGACAAACAGTTAAATTTAACAGCACGCCTTCTAGAGCTAGTGTTTTTTTATCAATGGAAAAGAAATGAATAACACCATTTGAAACAAAAATTGAAAAAGAAACGAAAAATCATAAAGTATCTATTAAGCTTGAGGGATATCATCCGTATGAAGTGGAACTTACCAAAAATTTAATGAATGGTATATTGGTAATATTCTTTTTGGTGGAATAATAGGTTTAGTAATAGACCCAATTACAGGGGCTGTGTATAAATTAACTCCTAAGGAAGTAAATGCTGAACTTCACCGAGGGACTGCTTTCAAAACAATCTGAAAAAGAGATTTATATAGCTGTTTCATTGGAAGTAGATAAAAATTGGAAAAAGTAGGTCAATTAGAAAAAAATGTAATTTTTATAATTAAATAAAAATCCGTAGAAATTTTCTACGGATATGTTTATAAAAATGAAAAATTTATTACCTTATGGGTATGGGATTTAATTCAGTTTTTAAATAAGGTTTTTAATTTCTTTATTCTAAAGAGAATGAAAGGAATACATTACTTTATGAACCACTCTTTTGAGGTGCAAAATAAAGTGCTTTTTACTCTTTAGAACAAGCTAAGGATACAGAATATGGAAGATTAAATAATTTTGGAGAAATTAAAACTTATAAGGATTTTAATCAAAAGTGCCTATTGTATGTAGTGAAGATTTTGAGCCGTTTATAGAAAAAGCTCGGAAGGGGCAAGAAAATGTAATTTGGAAGGGGAAAATCAAGCATTTTGCTAAATCTTCTGGAACTACTAATGCTAAAAAGTAAATTTATCCCAATTTCTGATGAAAGCCTTCAAAAATTGCCATTATAAGGCAGGAAAAAGACCTATTGCGATTTATATTAACAATCACAGAGATAGTAATTTTATTCAAATTCAAAAATTTGAGGTGGGTGGAAGTGCTGAACTTTATGAAAGTTTTGGAACTAAATTTGGGGATTTATCAGCGATTTTAATAGAAAATTTGCCTTTTTGCAGAAAGGACGACTGTAGCTGAGCAAAAACTTCCTCATGCCTGAATGGGAAACGAAATTGAAAGCCATCATTTCTGAAGTAAGACAAGAAAAATGTAGGAAGTATCACGGGAGTTCCCAGTTGGATGATGGTTCTCCTTCAAAGAATATTAAAAGAAACAGGAAAGAAGAATATCAGTGAAATTTATCCTAATTTAGAAAGTGTTTTTCATGGAGGATTAGCTTTATTCCTTACAAAGAACAATATAAGCAATTGATTGGTAAGGATATAAGATATTATGAAATTTATAACGCTTCGGAAGGTTTTTGGAATACAAGACCGCTTTGGTAGTGATGAAATGCTTTTTGATGCTGGATTATGGAATATTTTATGAATTTATTCCTATGGATGTTTTTGGGACAGAAAATGCAAGGGCTATTCCATTGGAAGAGGTAGAATTAAATAAAAATTATGCGGTGGTGATTACCACTAATGGAGGTCTTGTGGAGGTATCTCATAGGATACTATTAAATTTACCAGTTTAAAACCTTTCCGTTTTAAGATTTCAGGGAGAACGAAACATTATATCAATGCTTTCGGTGAGGAATTGATGATTGATAATGTGGAGACTGCTTTTATCAAAGGCATGTCAAGAGACGAATGCTAAAATTTTTAGACTATACAGGTGCTCCTATTTTACATGAAAGAGGGCAAATCTGGGGCTCATGAGTGGGTGATAGAGTTTTCATCTGAACCTAATGATTTTGAAAAATTTAGTCATATTTTTGATGATGTATTAAAGAGTTTAAATTCTGATTACGAAGCCAAAAGATATAATAATATGACTTGAAAACCTGCCTGAATCCATAAAGCCAAACCGAATCTTTTCTATGATTGATGGCTTCTCGTGGAAAAATTAGGGAGGACAAAATAAAGTCCCAAGATTGAGCAATGACAGGCAATACATAGAGCTTTTTATTAGAAGATAATATCTAATTTAGTCAAAATCATCAGAGATTTCAAAAATTAGTATCCTCTTCAATAGGGTTTTGTATTTTAATTTTTTTGATTATCATGTTTTACTGGAACTGAAGGAGTTTCCATTTCTTTTGATTGGCTATTTCCTTTCTAAAATCACTTTTTAGGTAAGATAGAATGCTTTCTCCCTTCTGCTGTTTTATCATAGTTAAAAACAATTTGTTGAAGTTGTAAAATCATTACTTCTTTTTCCTGCTATTTTTTTCCCGTAATAAATGCATTAAGTAGCTCAAATTTAGGAATTAAAAGCATCTTGAGGATATTGCTCTATTGCATTGATAATTAATTTCTCTAGCATTATCAAATTTTTCTCCTGTAAAAATCATAAGCTTTTTGATAAATATCCCTTACTAAATCTTCCGTTTGAGTGAAATTATTTTTTTCTTCGGATTTTTCACAAATTCAGCATAAGGCGTATAAGGAAAATTCTGTAAAATAAGATTTTTGCACGCTCTGCTTTCTACAATATTTTTCATAATTCATAGAAAAATAGAGTATAAAAGCCTGCAATTTCACCTCATCTTCGGGGTTTTGCTCACCAAATTAAATAGAGTTTCTGTGGCTTTTCGGAGTATTTTTGAAAAATAGGTTTCATACATTCTTCCCAAACTAAGACTTGCTGTATCTCTATCTTTTTAGAGATAAAATTTCTTCCTTATTGGTAGGGATTTTTCGGTATAATAGGCTATTTCAAATCTTCTAGGATTGGCTAAATTATTTCTTCCTAGAGTTTTGTTTTCCACTTCTTGTGTTGTAATATTTTTATTAAATGATATTCTCCAATTGTCATTTAGACTTCTATTTCCCATATTTTTTTGAATTCTTTTACTCCCTTTGCAATAGTTTCTAAATTAGAAAAATAGAATTTATTGGATTTTTGAGGTTGAGAAGTAAAATTATTGGTAAATGTAGTGAATGCTACATTGGAATAATTTTTGAGTTTCATTTTTACTTTTTCTGTTCAGTGATGAGTTGCTTTAGCTTCCTTTTTCTTTTAATTTATTGATGTGTTTTTGAAAGAATTCTATTCGCTGAGGTTCAGTCATTTGGATTAGTGATAAAATACTATCGTTCTTTTTAATCAAATAATAATTTTTTAGAAAAATTTTTGATGTTTGAAGATAATTTCTATTATTTGACGAGTATTTTTATGTTCTACTACCACTAAAGCACTATCATAATAAGCTCCAGCACGGATATATTCTTCCTTGTTAAAGTAATATTTTCCGATTTCAAAATAAGCTAAACCACGGATATTATTGTCAGAAATTTTTCTTTGACAGATTTTTGAAAAAAATTCTTGTGCTTCTTTTTCTTGCCCAGCAATGTTAGTCATGATGTCGAGGGCGTAATAAAATTCATTTTTCGGTTGGTATAAACCCCTTTTTACTGATTTTTCTAAATATTTTTGCTTCTTCATAGTTATCATTGATACTAAAGTTTTTGCGATTTCTATTTGAGATTTTACCCTCAAATTCAAAAATCATTGCTGTATTTATAAGCTGTTACAAAAACCTCTCTTGCCTCTTCTTTTTTCCCCAATTCAGATAAAATTTGACCTCTTAAAAAGCAATTCTACTGTGAGTCTCTCTGGTTTTTATTAAGAATCATTGCTAAATCTAATTGTTCCACAGCCCTTCTTTTTATTAGAGTAGAGCAAATTTTCGGCATGATAGATACTTAATATTTTTGGTATTCTTTTTGAGATTTTTATCTTGCTTTAAGTTTGAAAACATATCTTCGGCACGGATATGATTTTTAAGTTTGGTATAAATCAGCCCTTCATAGATTTTTTTGCTAAAGGTAATCTTTTATCTTGGGGCATAGTGAAGTAGATTTGTCCCAAGGCATCTAATGCTTCAAATAATTTACCTCGATAAATTCGGGCTTTTGCTAAAAGAATATAGGCATTAAAAATTTCTTTATCTATTCCCTTGAAAATCATAGAATTATTTTCAATGACTTTCAAGGCCTTTTCTTCCGCTATTTGGAATGAAGAAGTTGTATTTCGTTGATTTTGATTATTCTCTCCTCCGAAGAATTGTGATGCCATTAGGGAGATGGTTTCATCTTCTGTGGTTAAAGAATTTTTGCGGAAATACCTCTATATATCCATCATAAAAATTTGTCTTTATGTTCTTTTTTTCTTGGCTTTAAGCTCTGATTTTAATGTTTGTTTCCGTGAAATAAGGTATTATAATAGGAGGTGAAGTTTTGGTATGTTCTATTGATAAAGGCATCTTTTTAGTAGAACATGCAACAAAAAAACCATAAGAGAGGTAAGAAGGAGAATATTTTTCATTTGTTTTGAAAGCTCTGATTAAATATTTAGGGCTAAATTAGTTAATTTTATTCATTTCTAAAAAGTTCATAGACTATAGCTGTGGGAAGTTCCCATAATGGTATAAAAACTTCCATCAATTTTAGAGATTTTTGCCATGCCGAGCCATTCTTGAATGCCATAAGCTCCTGCCTTGTCGGTAGGATTAAAAATTTTTGACATAAAAATCTATTTCTTTTGGGCTAATTTCTAAAAATTTTTACATGGGCTACATCTGTTTTTAGTGATGATTTTTTTCAGAAGTTTTTAGCGTTACTGCGGTATAGACTTGGTGAGTTTTTCCCGAGAGTAAAGAGAGCATTTCTTTGGCTTCTTGCGGTGTTTTAGGTTTTCCCAAAATTTGTTCTTCAAAGACTACAATGGTATCTGCTGTGAGAAGAACTTCATCATTTTCCAAATTGCGAAAGGCTTTTTGCCTTTAATTCAGAGAGAAAAAGAAGCCACTTCATGAGTGGGAATATTTTTAGGATAATTTTCTTCACAATCAATATGAACTATTTCAAAATCATAGCCCTAATGAGGCTAATAATTCTTTTTCTTCTTGGGGACTGAGAGCCTCAAATATAATTTCATTTTTAGAATGCTTTATACGGATTTTGTTTCATCTTCTGTCCATTTTCCTTGTACTTTCATTACTTGTTCTATCACATCGCGGACACAACCTTTACCGCCATGAATGGGAGAAATATAATCCGCAATTTCTTGATTTCTGGCACAGCATTGACGGGACAAGTCCCTATTCTCGAGAGTTTAATCATTTCATAATCTGGGACATCATCTCCATGGTTAGGATTTCTTCATTTTTCAAGTCATATTTTTGCCTTAAAATCTTCAAAATCTTCTAATTTGTAACTTGATTTTGGGTAATAATCCGTAATGCCTAAATAGTTGAGTCTTTGTTTTTACCATAGGGTCATTTCCCGTGATACAGCCGATGAAGTAACCGTTTTTTTGATAGCTTTGGTTACAGCATATCCATCAAGGACATTCATGGTTCTGCTCATGCTTCCGTCAGGCATTAGGACAATGCTTCCATCGGTAAAAACGCCATCTACATCAAAAGACGAAGGCTTTTATATTTTTAAGATTTTCTTTATAGCTCATACATTTTATGGATTGGTTGATGGTTTCATATATTTTTATTTGTTCTTCATCAATGAGAAGTTCTCGGTGAAGTTTTTAGGATTTTTCATCATTTCACAGCTGGACCTGTTTAGGGCTTGTTTTTGAGAGAGGTAATGAATTTTTATCCATCGTTTCTCTATCAATGGGAGAAAATATTTAAACGGAATATCTTGGCTGTTTGCGATTTCTTTTGGCTCTTGCCCAGAGATGATTCACGAAATTACAAGCAAAAACAGCGGTAAGGTGGATATATTTTCTTTTTCATCATTTACCAGCATTACATTTTTAGAAATTTTTAAGGCTAACTTTTTCAAAAGTTTCTTTATCATCCTCGTTATCTGCATCAATGAAAAAAAGGTATTTTAGAATAATCCAATTTCTTCTCCTTGGAGAAGGTTTGCAAGGGATAAAAACTTGCTTTTGCGGTAGTTGCCGATATGGGTATTTTTACTTGTAGAGCCAGAGGTGTGGGCTACAAGGCTGTTTTTATTGGGAATGAGTTTAGAAACTTCACTGATGGCATCATCTTTCACGGCGATAATATATAAGTCAGATTTTTCTAAAAATTCCGTAGAATAAGGGATTTTTAATTTTTCCGAAATCTCATGAAGAGCCTTTTTCATTTCTACCAAAAATTTGAGAAACTTTTATGCTTTTGTTCTGTGAATGCTTTGGCGAGATGATAGGCGATATTTCCTGAGCCGATGATGGTGATTTTCATAGGGCAAAAATAATAAATTTAGATTTATCTAAACGGCAATTATTTTTAACAAAATTTAAGAAAAATGTTTTGAGAGAGGATAAACATGTATTATCTTTGTGGTTGAAAATATGATTGATAAAAATGATGGTTTTTGTAACGATTTTACCTCTCTATACGGATTTTTATTACGAATTTCATAATAAAATCATGCTTTTATTGAATTTAATTTACGCTACGGAGTAATAAGATAATTATTATTCTGTGGTTTTTTTATTTTTAATGATAATGAAAAATAAATTATAAATATAATAATTATGGCATTTGAAAATTCTAATACAGCTAAGTTTTACTGCAGAGGAGTTGAAGAAAAATAGATGACTCACTGGTGGAGATTGAAAAAGGTTTTGAAAGGGGAAAATGCACAACCTTACCCCAGAAGAACGCAAACAATACGGGAGCATCGCTGAGCAGAATAAGCTCTTCGTGAATAAAGCAAAAACTCTACATGGAGCAATATCCCGACTATGTGCCGAGATACATTGACAAGGCTGAGTTTGACAAAGACTACACTGCCAGAGAGGGTCTTTGGAGAGCCGTATGATAAAGCTAGAAGGCATCACTGAGCAGGTGGAGGATACCAAAAACTATTGATTTTTGACAATTACCAAGCGGCGTTGAGTTTTTATAGAAGTGTGAAAATATTAGAATCTGAAAAATGTGCCAGGAGTTACCACGATGCTTGATGATTTGAAATAATTTTTCCTCGTGTAGCCAAATCAAAAGGCAGTAAAAATCTAATCCTACTCCAGAGAATAAAACTGTTTAGGTGAAGAACCTCAAAAATTAGGTAGAAAACCCTAAAAATATGGATAAAGAACCTAAACGAATTAGGGTTAGGAACCTAAAAATTAGGTGAAAGACCCTAAAAATATGAGTAAAGAACTTAAAAAAGTATTTATAAAAATGAAAAACATTCTAAAATTAAGTTTAGCATTATGTCTCATGAGTGCTGGAGTTCAGAGTTGCACCGAAGCCAATGCTAAACATCACCATGATGAAGCCGCAAAACATAGGCTCTAAACCATGTAGGGCATGTAAAAATTGTAATTATTGCAAAACACTGTAACAGCGGCGTGTAAATCGTGTGTAGTAGGTAAATAAGGTTTAATAAATATAGCAAAATGGAAGAAATAAACGAATTAGAAAAAGAACATTATCCCAGATGGGAAACCCAATAATGATGAAAAACTAAGAAAATGGAAATAGAATTTGATAAACAAGGCTTTTGAATATGCTCATAATACTAACGCCAATATTTCTATCTTCAAAAATGGGTTAGATAGTTGTTTATCAGTTTTTCTTAAAAAGAGCAAAATTAGATAGAAGCAGTAAAAACAAGGATAGAAACGCTTCATAAGAAAAGAGAAGATATTGAAAAATCTAATAAGAAAGCCTGAGATAGAAAAAGTAGTTATCCAAAAATGAAAAATATCACAGATGTAGAGAAGCATAGAGGAGATTCTTAAATTAGAAAATGATATTGTAGAAATTAAGAAAGATCCTCCCAAAGGAGATGAAACCATGTTGAATGTATATATGGTAGGAGCAGTAGCCTCTATTGATAGCGACCTTATGATGTATATGGCGACTTTTGGTTCGGGTATTTTAGGTTTAGACCAGGAAGTCCTTTTATTCGTCCAACAGTATTCCAAGATTTATTGGATTCAGGAATAGGAAATTTGATTCTTACAGTTGTAGTTTTGTTTATTCCTATAGGTTGTGGATATTATTATACAACCTATAGGAAAGAAAAATAAATAGAGCAGCACTTTCATTTTTAATTGTGGTTTTATTGGTAGATATAATGATTGGGTATATGATTTCAAAAATCAATATATATTAATGAATATGAAGAAGGTCATATATATGATCCATGGGAATGGTATATGTTTATCAGATCCTGGTTTCTATACAGTATTAGTGATTAACTCTTGCTTTTGTATTACACTTTTGCAGAATGTGAGATAGGTTCTTTGTGGAGAAAAAGAATCTTCAGCCTGATTTTGTGATTCAAAAAGAGATAGAGCAAGTTCAGAATAAAAATAGATGCTCTTTGATGGAAAAGTAAAAAGAGTTAGAGCAAATTATTAATGAGAATAAGCAAAAATAAAAGATCTTGAAGGACAAATAGAGCAGAACAAAATAACTATAGAAAAAGATTAAAAATTTAATCATCGCTTACGAAAATGATCGTATTCCGATAGATGCAGCTTATCTGAAAAGTTTGATTTCAAAATATATGGGAGGTTATGCTCTATGTATCTGCTAAATATAAATATGATGAAAGTAAGGAAAAGAGATTAAAGATCAGATAGAAGAGGAAAGAAATAAATGGTATAAAGATAAAGAAGAATCATGGGTTTAATCAAGTAATTTAGATAATGAGTAAAATAAAAGAAATTATACAAGGAAAGAAATGGCTCTTAGCACCTATAATAGTAGTAGGATTTTTGTATGGCTTTTCGGTTTTCAGAAAAGTGATACCAAAGAAGCTACAACGCAATCAAAAATGCCAAGACAAAAGGAGTGTGTAGAAGCCAGATGGACAGAATGGACAGCCAAGCTAGAAAGTAAAAGTGCAAGAGAAAAAACTAGCAAAGGCAGTAAAGGAGAGGCTATCCACAGAGGATTTATCAGAGGAGTGAAATTGCCAATTGGCATAAGCAATTTAGAATGAATGATGTGGGAGATCCTGCAAGTATGAATATCATTATTATTCCAGATTTTTCTCATAGAGTAAAAGAATTACCTCATTCAAAAAGAAAGAGATATTGACATTATTTCAAATGTATATGAGGTTTTCTCAAAAGTAAAAGGGAATAAATCGAAAGATAAGTTGCTTATTGATATCACAGACCGAAGCCAAGCAGGAGGCGGTTATCAATCAGGAAGTTTTTACGAGATTGGCAGATTCTCTGACAATAGATCTTTCTAATAGAGAGAATGAACAGGCAAAGAAATATATTCAGAGAAAAAGAAAAATGGTTTCAAAAGCAATGTTAGAAGAGTTATATTCTCGTGCATTGCAGCATCCTTCGGGGGCAGATTATTCTTATTATTTCAGAAGAACTTTGGGAGAAAAATCAAGAAATCTGATATTAATAATGAGTATCACAATAAAGGTGATTATCTTAACCGATGGATATTTAGAAACTATAAATACGGATTATACCAAAATCCGTCCAGAGATGAAAGCTGTGGCTCAACAAGGAAGAATAAATGAATATCTTTCAAAGAGAAAAATCTATATATCCCCAGAGAAAATATAGATTTAAGAAAATGTGGATATATTGATGTTGAGATTACGGAACGCCCAGCAGGTATTGGTTGGCATCAGGAGATTTTAACTACCTATTGGAAAAACTGGTTCCAATCTATGGGAGCAAGGAATATTAAAGATGATAATGTCAGAGATGTTTTCAAGAGCAGTGAGTTATCATCAAACCAAATAAAAAGAAGTTGTAACAAAATTCCTTGAAAGTAATAATAAAAAATCGTTGGAGAAAACTTTCTTCAACGATTTTTATTATAAAAATTATCACTTTCACAGAAGCTGAAGAATGCTTGAAAAACTCATTTTCCTCAAAACTCTATGGGCGGAGTTTTTAGAACTTCATAGACCATATTTTTGTAGGGTACCATCACCCAGTCCGTGAATAATTTCCAAGTTTTTATTTTATTGGTTCGGCAAAAATCAAGGGTTTCTTGTAGTTTTTCTTTTTGAATGAAAAAGTCGTTCCCAAGAGTCATATTCCTGCGGGATTTTTAACTAATCTATCAAAAATGAAGGTCTAAAACCATTTCGTTTTTAGTGTGTTTTTAGAGATATTTTTGGTGGTTTCTTCTTTTTGTATCACAGAAATATTATGATAAAGGCTTTCGTTTTTGCACCACTACCCTACTCTGATGAAAAATACTCAAAACCATGCTCATCTTGTAGCTGGATTTCATCCCCCAAAAATGGAGATGATTTTTCCACTCTAAATCTTCATCTATCACTGATACCTTGTCCCCTATTTTTCATTTGTGTCCTAATTCTATAATTTCTAAATCCTTAATATTTTTCCTTCTATGCTAAATCTCATCATGGTTCTGACTTTGTGCCAACCGACCCTGCCACATGCTCCAGGGTTAAGGTGCAGAAGTTTTAATTTTTCATCATACATTGCTTTTTAAGATATGAGAATGTCCAGAAATAAAAAGTTGAGGTATTTTTCTTAAATTCTTCTTTGGCTAATGGAGTGTATTTGTTGGGATAACCGCCGATGTGTATCATCAGAACTCTGCACTTCTTCGCAGAGAAAAACGATTCACCTCTGGGAAAAATTTCTTCTGATTTTGTAATCATCAATATTTCCAAAAACACCTTTTTAATGGCTTGATTTGTTCTAATTTTTCCACTACTCCATAGAGCCAAAGTCGCCACAATGCCAGACTTCATCAACGCTTTTTGGCGTATTCTGAACTCGGTCATCTATATAAGAGTGTGTTCGGAAAGTAAAAGGATTTTTCATCTTTAAAGTGAAGCAAATTTAATGGATTTTACGACTTTTGCAAAATATTATTTTTATCTTATGCGGTATTTTATAGAGTTTTTCCTCACAATGGCAAAAATTATTTCGGTTACCAAATTCAGCCCAACCAAATCTCTGTTCAGGAAGTTTTTAGAAAAGGCTCTTTCCTTGATTTTAAGGGAGGAAATTAAGACCACAGGAGCAGGAAGAACGGATACTGGCGTCCATGCTAAAAAGATTTTTTGCCCATTTTGATACCGAACAAAATCTCCCTGAAAATTTAGTGGATAGGCTTAATTCTTTTCTTGCCAAATGATATTTTTATTCATCGTATTTTTAGGGTAAAAGATGATTTACATGCCAGATTTAGTGCGACTTACAGAACTTATCATTATTTCATTCATCAAGGTAAAATCCATTTAATCAAGATTTTTGTTGGCAAATTCGCAGAAAAACCTTGGATATTGATAAAATGAATGAGGCGTGTAAAACCTGTTTGAATACTGAGATTTTTGGGAGTTTTGCTAAAAAGTAGGCGGAGATAATAAAAACGAATCTTTGTGAAATTTATCTTGCAAAATGGGAACAAAACGGCGATGAGGTGAAATTTACTATTTCTGCCAATCGTTTTTGAGAAAATATGGTCAGAGCGATTGTCGGCACTATGGTGGAGATTGGTTTAGGGAAAATCCAGCCCGAAGATTTACGAACGATTATAGAAAAATCAAAAATCGCAGTTCGGCAGGGATTTCGGCCCTGCTCAGTATGTTTATTTTTAGTAGATGTGGGCTATGAAAATTTAGAATATCCAGAAAAATTTTAATGTGTTTTCTGGATTATATTTTTAAATTTTAATAACTCTCGTTTTCATTGGGAAAAAGAAGAGTCTTTTCACATCTTTCACATATTGCTGAACAGCACTTGTGATTTCTTCATATAGATTAAGATATTTTCTGAGAAATTTCGGTTTGAAACCATCATTCATTCCCACGAAAATCTGATAAAACCAAGACCCTGACCATCACAGCCATTCCCTGCACCTATACCTATGGTTGGAATATTAAGACTTTGAGAAACTTTTTTGCTAATTGGCTTGGGATTTTCTCTAAAAACCAAAGAAAAACAGCCTAAATCTTGTAAAGTTGAGCGTCTTTTTAATTTTTCAGCTCAGCTTCTTCTTTTTGCTCTTAGTTTGAAACTTCCGAACTGGTTGATACTTTGAGGAGTAAGCCCCAAATGCTCCCATGACAGGAATTCCAGCTTTTACAATCTTAGAAATAGATTCTGAAACTTCTTCGCCACCTTCTAATTTAATAGCGTTAGCACCTGTTTCTTTTCATGATTCTAATGGCGGAATCTAATGCTCTTTGAGAATCACTTTGATAAGTTCCAAAAAGGCAAATCTATTACTACAAAAGCTCTTTTGACACCTCTTACCACAGATTGAGCATGATAAATCATTTTGGTCAAGAGTAATGGGAAGAGTGGTTTCGTATCCCTGCCATTACATTTGCTGCGGGAATCACCCACTAAAATGGTGTCAATCCCTCCTGTGTCTATCATTCTTGCAGTGGTATAATCATAGGCGGTAAGCATGGTGATTTTCTCTTTCGATTTCATTTTCCGAAGAGTTTCTATCGTAATTCTTTTAATATCAGCATGTATTGACATTTTTATTTTGTTTTCAGAATAATAAAAGGAAAGAGATTGCAAAGGTTACAATCTCATTATTTTAATTAAAATCTACATGTCCTAATTTTTCAATCTATCTTGATTGAGAATTTTTTTATATTTCTACCCTTCCACTTCTATTAGACCATCATTTTTGAACTCAGAAATTAGCCTCGATAGCACTTTCTGTGGCAGTTCCGATAAGATTGGCAATTTCTTCACGAGTGAGGGTAAGACGGATAAAAACCTTCAGGGTCTCTTCCATGTCTAATAAGAACAAAATTTCTGCCAATCTTTCTCTTACGGTTTTTGAGCGAGTAGAGTGATAGTATTAGAATACTCTCCCAATTCATAAGAAATTTTTTTGAAGGAATGCATATGATAGTTTGGGGTTGGTCATAACAGTTTGTGAAAAGATTTTAGAAGGAATAAATGATACCTGTATCGGGATTCATTGCCTCAGCGGAGGCACCATACTCCTCTTCTGATAATAGTGCTCGGTAGCCTATTAAATCGCCTCTTTGGCAAAAGCGAAGGATTTGTTCTTTTTGTTAAATCCCATTTTATAGAGCTTTACAGCACCTTTTTTCGATATAGAAAACTCCTTTAGGCATTTCACCCTCTTTGAAAAACTAGTTTTCCTTTTCCTATGTTTATTGTTTGTTTTGCTATCTAAATATTTTTGAAATTCATCATCAGGAAGATTTTCCTTAAAAAGATTTTTCGCAGAAAATACTTTGGAAGTTATGTTCTATTTCTAAATGATGTTCTATAACCATATTTTTATGATATTTTAGTCAGCAAATATAATATTTTTATTTGATAAGCAATTTTTGTACTTTTCACAGTTTGTATTTAGTAAATTAAAATGATTACTTTTTGGTTAAATTTTTATTAAAAATATTAAATATGAATGTAAAAACTACGCTTGCTTTTGGCAACTTTATGTTTTTGCCATTGGGAAAGCTCAACAAACAACAATGTTATATCCAGAAACCAAAAAGTAGAACACAAGGATACTTATTTCGGTATTTCTGTGGAAGATCCTTATCGCTGGTTAGAAGATGACCGAGCAGAAGACATCGAAGGATTGGGTAAAAAGAGAGGTGGATTTTACCAATAATTATCTTTCTAAAAATTTCTTATAGAGAGGAAATCGTTAAAGCAATTGAAGAATATTTGGAATTATGAAAAAGTGTCGGCTCCTTTCAAAGAGGGAGAGTATACTTATTTTTATAAAAATAATGGGCTTCAAGCTCAATATGTTTTGTACAGAAAGGATAAAAAGGAAAAATAGAAGTATTCCTTGATCCTAATAAGTTTTCGGCTGATGGGACCACTTTCTATCTGGAGTTAGTTTTAATAAAAAGGAAACCTTGTTGCTCACTAAAAATATCTGAGGGAGGTAGCGATTGGAATAAAAATCATTATTCTAGATGTTGTTACTAAAAAACAAAATTGATGAACCTCTTGTAGATGTGAAGTTTAGCGGAATTTCTTGGCTTGGAGATGAGGGTTTTTCTATTCTCGTTATGAAAAACCAGAAGGTAGTGTACTTTCTGCAAAGACGGATATGCATAAAAATTTATTTTCATAAACTAGGAAACTAAGCAATCTGAAGATCAGCTGATTATTGGTAGAGGATTTTAAGAGAAGATATATTTCTGCAAGTGTTTCCGATGATCAAAGATTTTAATTATTTCAGCAGCGAATGCTACGAATGGTAATGAACTTTACATAAAAGGACTTAAATAAAAAGTGATTTTATTCCTGTTCAGTTAGGATATGATTTTTAACACAAATATAATTGATACAAAAAGGAGATTTTATTTATGCTATCACAGATAAAAATGCTCCAAATAAGAGAGTTGTAAAATTTAATATTAATAATCCTAGTCATTGGACAGAGATTATCCCAGAAAAATGAAAATGTACTGGATATTTCTACAGGTGGAGGTTTTTATTTACAATATATGAAAGATGCCTTATCTTTCGTTCAGCAATATGATTATAATGTGGAAATTGGTTAGGATATTTCATTACCTGGTTCGGGGACAGCGAGTGATTTAATGGAAAAATTGAAAGATGAAGAGTTGTATTTTTCTTTTTACTAATTCTATTACTCCAAGTACTATCTATAAATTCAATCCTAAAAACAGGAAAGTTTTCTATATATCAAAAACCGAATGTGAAATTTAATCCCTAACGATTATGTTTCTGAGCAAGTATTTTATACTTCTGCTGATGGAACGAAGATTCCAATGATGATTAGTTATAAAAAGGGATTAAATTAGATGGGAAAAAATCCCACCATTTTTATTCTTATGGTGGATTTTAATGTAAGTCTCACACCGTCTTTTCTCTCCTGTGAATGCTATTTGATGGAAAAATGGAGGAATTTATGCCGTGCCAAATATCCGTGAGGTGGTGAATATGGTAAAAAAATGGCATGATGCTGGCACAAAGCAACAGAAGAAAAATGTATTTAATGATTTTATTGCCGCAGGGGAATATTTGCAAAAATGGATATACATCACCTGAGTATATGGCAATATCTGGGCGTTCTAATGGAGGGCTTTAGTGGGAGCAACGATGACGATGAGACCAGACCCCTGCCAAAAGTAGCCTTCCCAGGTGTAGGGAGTTTTAGATATGTTAAGATATCATACCTTACTGCAGGTGCTGGTTGGGCTTATGATTATGGAACTGGCAAATGATAGCAAGGAAATGTTTGAGTATCTAAAATCTTACCTCCTGTGCATAATGTTAAAAAGGCGTTTGCTACCTTCTACGATGATCATAACTAGTGACCATGATGACCGTGTGGTTCCTGCTCATTCTTTTTCAAATTTGGGGCAGAATTCACAAGAGAAGCAGTCTTGTCCAAATCCTATTTTGGTAAGAATAGAGATGAATGCAGGGTCATGGAGCAGGGCGTTCTCACCGACCAAGTGATTAATGAAAAATGCCGATCTTCTTTCTTTCGCTCTTTATGAAATGGGAATTAGAAGTTTGAAAAATAACTTTTTGAAATTAAAATAGTAAAAACCACCGAAGAAAAGGTGGTTTTTATTTATAATAACACGCTTAGTATTATACTTTCATATTTAGGATATTTATTTTTAAAAAGTAGAAAGTATAAATCAACTCAAATAAAAATTTATTATTCACTAAGGTTTTTCCTCTCATCTTTTTAGGATCTTCTCCATATTCATTATATCCCTACATATCCTTCTGTGACTAATAATACCACATTATAAATAAAGAAGAAGACAGGAAAGAATAAAGAAAAAGGAACCAATAATAATAGCCACCAACCCTGAATCTCCCTCATATCATGAGATCTTTTAAATGCTTGAACTAACCAAAACCAAAATAAAGGAATAAGTAATGCGGTATAAATATATATTAAATCATATTCATAGGGGTCATAAGGAGGATCGTAAAAGTCATAAGGTTCAGTATATTTATAAAATTCAGAATCTTGATATTCAAATTCATTATTAATTCCCCAAACAATTAATATAAGTAATAAAGGAAATAAGTAATAAAAGAAATCCCATACTCTAATCTTTCTAATTCTTCCTTTAAAGGAAAAAGGATTCTTAAACATATTTATCTCTCATTCATTAAACTTTTAATTTCTACTACACACGCCACATTTGCCACCGCTGTTACAGTGTTTGCAGTAATTACAATTTTTACATGTCTCACACTACATGGTTTAGAGCCCTATGCATTTTGTGGCTTTATCATGGTGATGTTTAGCATTGGCTTCGGTGCAACTCTGAACTCCAGCACTCATGAGACATAATGCTAAACTTAATTTTAGAATGTTTTTCATTTTTATAAATATTTTTGGGTTAAAGTAACAATATTTTTAAATTTTTATCCAAATCTTTAGGTTCTGTATTTATCGGTGAAAATAGAAGTGTTTGGCTTTATCAGTGAAGATTTTAGGTTCTGAACCTAAAAATTTGGATAAACAATCTAAAAATTTTCGGTTTTATTGATGTTTTTGAACAAAAACCCTAATATTTTTCACCTTTTACCGAAACACTCTATCAAAGACCCATCACTTGTATTTTTCACCTAAACGCTTGGTTTTTGGCATTTTCATTCTTAATATTCATAATTTTTCTATTGTTGAGTGAATATAATATGTTTTTATTTATCATTATATATTAAAGAAAACCACTTTTCACATCATCAAAAATCTCCAACTCTATTTTAGCTCCCTAGAATCACAAGGAAGATTATTAAAAATATGTCCGTTAGGAAAAGCAAAAAGCTGTTGGGATAGAGTAGTAGTCTGTGAGAGATGATTTCATATGCCAAAGGGTCAAAGTTCTCTCAAAATGAGAATTGCTTTTCATTGCCCATATTATTCATTCCACCAATGATAATACCTTTGATTTGCTTTGAAGACTCGCTAATTCCAGTCCCATGAGCATCCTATCCAAGGGCATAAAAACTGCTCACCAATATCTTCAATGAAAAGGATTTTATCCTTAAAATCAAAAAGAATATGGAGAGCCTAAAAGAGCATAAATCATGGCTAAATTCCTCCTATCAATTTTCCTTGTGCATTTCTTTTTGTTTAAAATGGTGAGTTGTAATTTGATATTCTGGCAAAATTCCTTTTTAAAATCTGAAAAAAATATTTTTCAAAACTCCTGGAGAAACTCCGAAGGAAGAGGTTTTCAATGTCTGCCCATGGATACTGCAAAATTATAGTACTTTGTATCACGGTATTATCAGAATAGCCAATGTACCATTTGGGATTTTGCTTAAATTGAGAAAGTCTCCAAGCTATTCAAAAAGATGCTGGCAACCGTATCCTCCGCGAGTTGCCCAGATAGCCGATATTTCATCGTTATTCAATGCCCAATTGAGGTCGGAGAGCCGTTCTTCTTCCGTTCCAGAATAGGCATATCCCATATCATACAAAAACCCAAAGAATTGGGGACTAAGCTCTACTTCACAACCTTTTGGATTTTATTAGGTCTATGGTCGTTGATATTTGAGGAAAATCCACTGCTCCAGCAGGAGAGACACTACTGCGATTTTTATCATCGCCTTTTTGTAGTGGTTTTGGGAAGACTACCATTTATTTTTGATTTAAGATTTCTTGTTTATTTAATCCTTTGTCTTTTAGATTTTTATCTAATTGGTTAAAAATTTTCAAAGCTTTTGTAAGAAGATTAAACTGCTCATTATAATGAGTATTCCCCCACCCTTTGCGCATTTTTGTTGGCAACAGGTTCATTAGAGTTTATTGTGAAATTGTTTGAGCTAAGTAAATTTTTGCCAAATCTATGCTTAAATAAGTAAGAATCACAATGGTGATATATAACAGAAAGTATTCTGTTTCGGGTGGTTTTTACGGATAAAAATTACAGTAACGAGCCAGAGACACGACACCAATATTCAAAATATTGAGCAAAAACCATTAATAAAAAGTTTTCCAATAATTCTGACTGATGAGCTTCTCTCTCCTGAAATGTGCATTTTGGTCTTGGAAAGCATCATGAAAATCCCATAAATGAAGATAATCAATGCAGAAATTCTATAAAAACTAGGATATTGGTCCAATGATGTGAATGATATTCTTGACTAGAAAATAAGCGGCTACAATGCACAGAATGTCAGTGGTAATTACTCCAAAATCTAGTGATAATGCATGTTTTGCTCCACGAAAAAGACTCGTTTCTCATCAGTAGAAAAATACAGGCCCAATAAATACCAAGCGAGCATAAACCCCAGTCCTACCGCAGATAAGTTCTAACATTAGAAATTTTACTTTTATAATGCCCAAAATAAGGAAACTTTGGAAATGGAATTTTATTTCTGTAAAAGAGCCTTTTAAGTGTTTTACTTCTTCCTCTGATTTTTGTAAAAGTTTTTCTAGAAGAGCAACTTTATCCTCATAGAGTTGGCGAATGAGAATCATATCTTTTTCATCTATAAGTTATAATCGTTATTACTTCCTTTACATTATTAAAACTATTTAAAAACTTTTTATTATCAAAATCAGTTATATCATCAGGTTTACTTCTAAAATTTCTGCGATTTTATTGAGTTTGTCTGAGATATTTTTGGTATCTCCTTTCTCCATTTTAGAATAAGCAGTCTGTGAAATATCTAGTTTTTCTGCACATATTCTGGGTAAAAGTTCTTTAATTCTCTAATATTTTATTTTATTACTATCTATAAATTATAACTCTTTTATATATTTATAACTTTACAAAGGTAAGGGTTTTTGCTGGGATTTGAGTTATTTTGTGATATTAATTATGAAAAATATAATATTATGAAACCAGAAGAAGTAACTTATAATGAAAGTTTAAGTGTGATGTGATCTTGTATGACAATGGTGAATTTTCTATTGCTTATGGAAAATATGATGGAGGGATAAGCCTGTTATTGTGATGAGATGGAATGGTAAAATGAGTTTAGGATTTCCTTTATGGGAGATTATGCAAAAGGAACACCTGTTTGGTTGGTTATTCCTGATATGCTTAAGACAACCATATTGAGAAGTATCTAGGCGTTTCAAAGCAAAATCTGAAGAAATATTAGAAATATTAAAAATATTAGAAAAATAAATTAATCTTATGAAAAAGCAGTCTTTATTTTTAGGTTTATTAGGAGGATTAGTTGGCTGTAATTCTGCTCCTGAGTGTGGAGATAAAGGAAGTGTCAAAAACTTGTTCGTGAAATTATTATTGATAATTATGATGTTGTTGGTTGGAAGGCTGTAGCGAAGAGTATTATGCAGAGGATTATGAAAAATATAAAAAGAAATGAAAGAACTGGAGCAGAGTATTAGAGATAATGGGTATGATATAAGTGATGATGAAGGTTTTGCTACTTATTTTTAAGTAAAGAGGAGATATACATCAAGAGTATTCTGTCAAAAAGTCAGGAAATAGAAAATAAATATACAGTAGAAAATAATTATGCTTCTGCTGATATGTATAAGAAACTCAAGAATTAAGAAAAAGAAAAGAATCAATGATGGCTAAAATTGATAATGAAAAGAAAGAGTCGATCGTGCTAAAAACGAAATTGAAGGGAAGATATAAGTGGTATGAGAAGAGGGATTTTTGTCAAAAGCTTATAAACAAGAAGATAAAAATACAAGAAATAATAAATAGGTTTTACCCTGTGGGAATTTCAATAAGAAATATTTCTTTTCGATAAAGAGAACAAGAAGTGTGATTGTGAAGCCACACTAAAATGGGGAGATAATAAAAGTCATGAAATATATTTACAGCCCAAAGAAATACAGATGGAGATCTTTATGTGAAGTAATGTGATAGAAAAACAAAGCGAGATTTATAAAATCTCGCTTTGTTTTTATTCTACAATTTTTAAAATCCAGTTGTTTTTGGATTAAGCTTGCTTTTACTACTTGTATTTTTACCTCATCACCAAGGCGGAGGGTATTGCCTGTTCTCGCCCCAATGATGGAGTGAGTTTTAGGGTCATGGGAGTAGGAGTCATCCATTAGGTCGCGGAGTTTTATCATGCCCTCTGCCCCCTGTTTTCAGGGATTTCTACCCAGAAGCCATAGTCGGTCTGTGCCAGAGATGACGCCAGTGAAGACTTGTCCTACTTTATCTTCCATGAACTTCACTTGCATGTATTTAATGGAGTCTCGCTCGGCATTAGCGGCTAAACGCTCCATTTCGCTACAATGTTTGCAGTATTCTTCGTATTCCTCTCGTGTTAGAGATTTGCCCCATCGAGATAATGTTGCAGAAGTCGGTGAGCGATGAGGTCAGGATATGCGCGAATTGGCGATGTAAAGTGAGAATAATACTCAAATGCCAAGCCGTAATGACCTATATTTTCTGTAGAATATACCGCCTACTCATGCTTCTCATAGCCAAAGTTTCCACCATATTTTCTTCCACCTTTCCTGAAACATCAGTCAGTAATCGGTTCATACTTTTCGGCAATTTTTGGAATTTCTGCCAACCATTTTATATCCCAAAGTTGCCACAAAATCTCTTAATGCTTCTAATTTGGCTGGGTCTGGGTCATCATGAACACGATAGATGAAAGGTGTTATTAGTCATTTGCTTCTTATGATTAAGAGAAACAAACTCTGAAACTTTTCTATTGGCTAAAAGCATAAATTCCTCTATCAAATGGTTGGAATCTTTACTAATTTTTGAAATAAACATCAATAGGATTATGATTTCATCAAGGTTAAATCGTACTTCACTTCGGTCAAAGGCTATAGCACCGTGTTTTAGGCGGTTTTCTCGCATGATTTTTGCTAATCGGTCTAAGGTTAAAATTTCTTCGGCTAATTCTCCTTTTCCCTGTTTCTATGCGTTCTTGAGCCTCTTCATAGGTGAATCTTCTATCGGAATGAATAACCGTGCGACCGAACCACTGCTTTTTGAATTTCGGCCTTTTCATTCATTTCAAAAATTACAGAGAAGGCGTATCTATCTACATAGGTTTTTAATGAACAAAGGTCATTGCTCAAAATCTCTGGAAGCATAGGCACTGTTCTATCCACTAAATAAACGGAAGTCGCTCTTTGGTAAGCTTCTTCATCGAGATAGTGCCAGGTCTCACATAGTGAGAAACATCATGATATGCACCCGATTTCAATTTCCATTATCTAATTTTTGGATAGAGAGGGCATCATCAAAGTCTTTAGCATCTTTAGGGTCAATGGTAGAGGTCAAGACTTTACGCATATCTCGTCTTTTTGTATCTCATCACGAGAGTTTCTCGGTCTATGCTATTTGCAAAATCTTCCACTCTTTTGGGGAATTCATAAGGAAGTTCATACTCCGCTAAAATGGAATGAATTTCGGTTTCGTGTTCGCCAGGTGTCCCTAAAATTTTGATAACTTTCACCTTCGGGATTTTTGGAATTAATGTCCCATTGAAGCATTTTTACGACGACTTTATCCCCATTTTTGGCTCCATTGATTCTTTGTTTTGGGATAAAAATATCGGTGTTAATCACTATCACAAATTACAAATCCGAAATCTTTTGTATTTTACATACTCAAATGTCCCTAGAAAGACTCCTTGGCTCTTTTCTAAAACTTCTAAAACGGAGCCTTCTAGTTTTTCTTCCTTTGAAATGGTGAGGTTACAATTAAGACTTTGTCCCCTTGAAGAGCGTCTTTACATGATGAATAAAAATATCTTCTTCCAGCCCTTCTACATTCCACATAGGCATTGCCATTAAGGGCAAAAATCAATAGTTCCGATGAAAGTATCGCTAATCTCCAAATTTAGGATATATTTGCCTTTTCTCGTTTCTCGATTTTTATTTTCTGCTCGAAGAAGATGCAGAGCTTGAGATGACTTGCTCTCTCTGTCGAGGATTTTTGTAGTTTAGTACCATCTGAAATCTGTTTTATAATTATAAATTTTAGATGTATTTTGGTTCATTAGTATGAGAATTGTTTTTCCAATATCTCTGAGTTTATAGTTGTTTTTATGTGAAATATATTTTTCTTTTTGCCATTTTTATGTGTTTTTATCATTCAAAATTTAATGAAAAAGACTGCATAAAAAGGCAGCCTTGTTTTATAAAATTTGTATTTCTCCCGTTCCTTTTATACTTTGGGATACTTGGTCGGGGTTTCCTTTTTACGACAATATCTCCCGAACCTTTTTATCGTTCCTGAGAAAAGTTTCTTTGGCATAAATATTCACATCTCTGAGCCTTCTATCTCTACATTAGCAATATCTGCAGACAAAATTTTCTGCTAAAATATCTCCCGAACCTTTTAAGGTCTATTTCAAAATTTCTGATACACCAGATAATTTGATATTTCCAGAGCACTTTTTAATGAAACATCTGTTTTTGTCGATAATCAAATTTTTAGTTCAATATCTCCAGAGCCTTGTAAGCTAATTTTTGAATTTAGACTGTTTTAAACTTCCTTTATTAGTGATGTCACCAGAGCCTTTGAGTTTAAGGGATTTAACATTTTTGAACAGGAATATATATGATTAATCTACTGTGTTCAATAACTTTTTGTCATTATCAAAATTTAGGACTAAATGTTGTTTGTCATCAATTTTAGTCTGAACCCAAGGATAATATTTTCTTCTCCTTTGATAAGAATCTTCCTTGTGGCTCATCTATTAGAATGACATCAAAACTACCTTTATGGTAATCCCTTCATAGCCTTGTAGTTTCTCTAATTTCTTTTTATGAGGTTTTTATTTCCTTTAATGATATCTTTATGAGGTTTAGAATCTTGTCCAATGCATGAAGAAAATGCTAAAAATATACTCAATACAGCCAATATGAAAAATTCATTTAATTACATGTTGTATTTTAACAAAACAATAAAATCTTTTGAATGATCCTCACCCAAAAAGGATAGGATTTAGCATATTATTTTGTTTCTGTGAAAGGGATTTTGTCAATTCTATTTTTGATGTCTTCCACCTTCAAATTCTGTATTTAAAACGCTTTTGCAATCTCTAAAGCTCTCTTCATTGTTTAAAAATCTTGCAGGAATTGTAATGATATTGGCGTTATTATGCTGTCTTGTGAGAGTTGCTATTTCAGGATTCAAGCCAGACCAGCTCTGATGCCGTTGTGTTTGTTTGCTGCCATCTGCATTCCATTTCCCGTTCCGCATATTAGGATTCCCACTCACAATCACCTTTTTCATGGAACTTTGCAGCAGGATGGGCAAAATCAGGATAATCTACGCTTTCTCCTTTTAGGAATGCCCCAAAATCTATCATGTTGAAATCTGCTTTTTAGTTTTCTAGGAAGTCTTTCATTTCATGACCCGTATGGTCTGATGCGATTGCTATATTTTTCATAATAAATTATGCAAAGTTATATTTTTCAAATATTTTTGAAAATACCCAAAATTATGATTTTTGTAAGTGTTTTATTATTTCTGATTTTTATAAAAATTAATTCCGCATTCTAGAATTTTTGAAATCTTCTTTATCCATGTATCCAGAAACAGGTGTTAATCACTTTCCTTCAGGAGTTACAAGGACATAATGCGGTTGGGGAGTTATTATTAAAATTTATTTGTTGGAACATGCTCCATTTGTCCCCTAATGGTTTTGATTTTTCTTTTTCTGTCCGTTCCCCATATCTATGCTGGTTTGTTCGTTTTCAGGAAGAATTTCTTTATCATCTATATAAAGGGAAGCTAATATAACCTCGTTTTGGAGAAGAGGCAGAATATCAGATTCACTCCAAAACAAATTCTTCCATTTTTCGGCAATTTTTCACAACCATAACCTGTAAAATCTATCAAAATAGGTTTGTTCTCTTTTGAGCCAATTCCACAGCCTTGAAGTAATCATGCTCGGGAGTACATATCTAAAATCCCATCTTTTTCATTGTGGAAATAACTCACATTGATGGGAGGTAGAATTCCACTCAGCATTTGTAATTTTGGTCTATCACTTGGGAATAGTCCTTGAATTAAATATAAAATGAGTTCCCTATACTTAAAAATCCTAAAGCTTTCTATTTGTGGAGATTTTTGAATTTTTATCATCATGAGGAAATTTAATTTTTCCTAATAAATAAAGCGTAAGGAAAATAGAAATAACAATCCAAATGCCAACGAATAACTCTCTTTTGAGCAAGAATATTTTAGAGACTCAAATCTGCCTTGGAAAGGAATTTTTAGAGCTAATGCTAATTCTATAAATCCTAAAACTACTTTTTACGGTATTCATCCAGTTACCTGATTTTTGGTAGAGATTAGTAGTGCTTGAGGGAATAAAGACTATGCTCAAAGACTATTGCCCATGCTAAACCATCCTGCCAAAGCAAAAGTTAAAACATTGGTACATCATTTGCACCAGAAACAGCACTTCCTAATAAACTTTCCTAAAAATAGGTCCTGTGCATGAAAAAGAAACAATAACAAGGTCAAAAGCCATGAAGAAAAATTCCAATAACACCGCCTGTTTCCTCGGCTTTTAGAAGATTTGATTGGCAATCCAACTAGAGTGTAATTTCATAAAATCCAAAGAAACTAAATGCAAAGAATAAGAATATTATGAAAAACCGATATTCAACCAAATATTAGTAGAATTTCATTGAAAAATATTTCCAGAAATTCCATCAATAATATGAAAAAGGAACACTTAATAATGTGAAAAATACTTAAAATGAAAAATCCATAAATTATAGCATCTCTTTTACCTTGTGATTTATTCATTGCACCTTTTGTGAAAAAGAAACAGTGGTGGTATCATAGGAAATACACATGGAGTGAGCAGTGCAATAAGCCCGCCGATAAAACCCAAGAACTAAAAATCCAAAAATGGTCAGGTGTTTTCTTCTGTTTTTATGCCACAATCTGTAAGAGGGTTTTTGTAGTCTATACTTTCTACACGAATGTTTCTAGGGTTTAATTTTCCTGTATAAGAATCAGAGATAGAGTCTTTGAGATTATTGTTTTGAGTGATAGTTTCACTTTTCTTCAGAGTTTTCTTCTTCTGGAGTAATTCTCTTTTTCTATTTTTGTTCAAATTCCAAGGTATTTGGTGCTAAACATACTCGGTCATCACAGGTTTGGTAAGTGATTTCTACAGCAATGTTTTGCAATTTTAGAAGTATCTTTTAAGTTTGAATTTTTGTACAAAAGAAACTCTGTTAGAATAATAAACTATCCTTGTTCCAAAGGCTTCGGAAAATTCATCTATTTTTCCCAATTTCGGTTACTTCACCTATTACTTCTATATTTTTCCCAGAAAGAATCATTTCTGTTGGGATTCCACTATCTTCAGGAATATCTTTGAATAGATGCTGCAATTTTTCTAAATTAGCAACTAAAACAGCTTGTATAGATTATTTCCTAATTCATTTATTTTTAATTGAAATTTTACAGGGTCTTTGATTTGAGCAGAAAAACTCATTGTGATGATACTAAAAATAGTATTAAAAATTTTTATATTCATTGTTTTATATATTTAGGTTCATTTGAAAGTTGTTGCTAAAGTTTATGGAATGTGGGTCTACCCAAATTAGAACATGTTTTTGGTTATTTGATTAGTGTACTTTTATTATTAGTTGATTTAAAAAGAGTAAGGCTTAAAAGTATAAAAAAATCAATTTTTGCTTTTAATATCTTTGTGGATTGAAATTTATTAATGACAAAAATATAAAATTTATTGTAATATGTATACACCAGTAGCACGCAGATGTTGCTAAACTAAGAAACACGACAGGTGCAGGAATGATGGACTGCAAAAAGCTTTAGTAGAAGCAGAAGGGATTTTGAAAAAGCGATTGAAATCCTTAGAGGACAAAAAGTAGCGCGAATAGAGCAGATAGAGAAAGTACAGAAGGAGCTGTAATCGCAAAAGTGAGTGCAGATGGAACAAAAAGAGTAGTGATTGCGTTAAATTGTGAGACTGATTTCGTTGCTAAGAATGAAGATTTTGTGAAAATGGCTCATGATTTCGCAGAGAGAGCTTTTGAATTTTGATACTAAAGAAGAGTTGTTAGCTTCTGATTATAATCGGAATATCTATTGCTGATAAATTAACTGAGCAAACAGGAGTTATCGGTGAGAAAAATTGAAATAGGTCAATTCTCAAAAATAGAGGCCATTTTTAGGTGCTTATATTCATGCTGGTAATAAGATTGCTGCAATTACTGCACTTTCTGCAAAAAGTAGAAGGAGGTGAAGAGGTTGCGAAATCTGTTTCTATGCAGGTAGCTGCGATGAATCCTATCGCTCTTGATGAGAGTTCTGTTTCTCAAGAAGTTATAAATAAAGAATTAGATATCGAAAGAGAATTACTTATTAAAAGAAGGTGAAGCCAGAGAATATCATTGAAAAATATTCTTAAAGGAAAAACTGCAAAGATTCTATAAAGATAATACATTGGTACACCAAGCTTTTTATTAAAGATAATGGTATCTCAGTGGCAGACTATGTAAAATCTGTGAATGCAGACCTTAAAGTGGTTGGTTTCGTAAGAGTAGCTCTTTCTTAATCAAAGACTGTATCAAATACTAACTCTGAATAAAATTAGGGTTGTTTTTCGTGATAAAAATCATATTGTAAACCGTTTTCTGTTACTATATTTTTGTTTCTAAATTTTTAAAAATGGATACAAAAATAAATCACCAAAAATTAGAGAATATTGGACTGAGAGATCTGATTCTTATTGTAAAATGGTTTTGTGGAGAGCTTTATGGAGAAGGTGCTCATATTTGGGAGGAACTTATTTATCAACAAATCGATAGAAATGCATTTTTAAAGATTTTAGATATAGGAACAGGACCTGGTTTATTTGCTTCTCTATGGGGAAAAATCTAATTATGAGGTGTTTGCAGTAGATTCTAGTGAAGGAATGTTAGAGCATGCCACTCACAATGCGAAGAATTTTGGTTCAAAAAGTTACTTTTTCAATGGGCTGATGCTCATGATTTGCCATTTGAAGATGATAGTTTTGATGTACAGTAACACGAAATGTAATTTGGAATTTACCTTATCCTGAAGAAGCTTATAAAAGAATGGAAAAGAGTTTTAAGAAGGGGAGGGAAGATGGTAAATTTTGACTCTAATTGGTGCTTTAAGACCTTGATGAAGAGAAACAAAAGAATATGAAAAATATCAAGGTCAAGAAGTACATGATGGTGAAGGAATTCCTGATGGAAATGGCAGAGAGAATGGATGCTATTGCTGAGCAACTTCCTTTATCTCAAAAGTCAAGACCAGCGGGATGTAAAATTGTCTTTTTAGAATTAGGTTTTGAAAAATGGCTTTTGATTATAATATTAATGAAGAGATTTATGATATGGACAACGAGAAGCATATTCTTATGTCTGACGTTTATAATTACAGCAACGAAAATGCAAAATATAAATTATGAATAAAAATTTTATTTACCTTAATGATAGGGAGGGCATTTGTTTCTTGTTCTGGGGATAAGAAAATATGGGAAAACCGAGTGCAATGGAAAAGTAGAGTATGTTTATCAAGATGGAGACAATATGATGTGGTAATACAAGCCACCCTCAAAGGGCTGCACTTTTTACACCTCATATGACAGAGATGCTTTTAGCTTTAGGGTTAGAAAGATAGAATGGTTTTGGGAACTCACAGAAGGTCCTGTTTCGCCAATTTTTGCAAAGCTTACGAAAAGTACTCAACAAAGCGCTGGACATTCTATGAAGCTGAGTAAAGAAGCATTTCTATTGATGGAGCCAGATTTTGCATCTGGTGATGGTGATCTGAGCCAGAAAATACAGGCTCCTGCAGAAGAACTTATCGCAGCAGGAATTAGTCCATTTACTTTGAAAAGTGTAATGAATACTCATGCAACTTTTAGAAACGAGTTTGTATGAAAGATTTTTATATGCTTTGGGAGAATTTTTAATGTGAATGAAAAGGCAAAAAGAAGTAGTAGAGGGAATGAAAAGTAAATTGGCAGAAGCTCAAAAACATTTGTAAATAAAACCGGAACATGAAAAAGAAAAAGGATGATAATTTCATCTTATAATAATGGGGCTTGGGTTTTTGCAGCATTGGCTTCGGATTTAACGAGAAAGGCTAATGGAATTAATATTTATGAAGATGTGGATAATACTATGAATTTGATTCATGAAACAGTATAGTTGATAGAAACCTGATGTGATTTTTATAACAGATACAGAGTCAAGAATAATGAGTGTGGGAAGACAGAATTTCTGAATAGCATCCGATATTGAAAAATATTAATGCGGTAAAGACTAATAGTATTTATCCTGTTAATTTTGCAGATGTTTCCGTGTTAGAAATATAGATTTTATAATAAGGTTAAATAAAAGTTTTATATCAAGGAGTGAAAAATAATTTATTTTAAAAACATTCACTTTTAGTGAGTGTTTTTAACTGTATCTGTAGTTTATAATTTAATTTTATGAAACTTATAAAAACAGGATTTAGCATTATTGTTATTCTATTTTTGGTTCAATGGCAAAATCCACATATACAGCTAATTCCTATGGTTAGCGCTGGATATTATTACCAAAGTCAAAAATTTTGGAGAATTAGGTGGGAAAGTCTTATTCATTAAGAAAGATGAACTTGCTTTCCGAGTGGAAGCATCGGCTCTATGGGAAACTACTCATGGAAAATTTACAATAATTCCTAAAATACAAGGAGATGTTTTGTTTAATTTCAGAGAAAATATTGATGTTCATCAAGGTTTTTATTATTTGGTAGGAAACAGAAAGTACACTTCATAATTTCACGCCTCATATCGGAATAAGTGTTTTGGGGAGTAGTAGATTTTACAGGCAGGATATGGTTTTCTCTTATCATAATCATATTTATAATAAGGAGCTTAAAGGAGTGAAGTTTGGAGTTGCTTTCAATGTTCCTTTGGTGTTATTTTGACTCAAAATAAAAAGTCATAAGATTTTTCTTACGACTTTTTCTTTTTTAATCTCAGTTCCTTTCATCTTTCTTTAGCATTTTTCGGCGATGATTAGAGATTCTAACATTTCATTAATATCTCCGTTCATAAATGCATCAAGATTATAAATGAGACTTATTGATTCTATGGTCTGTATACTCGTCCCGTGGATAATTATAGGTTCTAATTTTTAGCAGAGCGGTCTCCTGTGGATACCATTGTTTTTCTTTGAGCAGCGATATCTCCTTGAACTTTTTGTAATTCCATGTCATAAAGTTTAGCATCGGAGCATTTCCATTGCCAATTCTCTATTGGCTAATTGAGAACGAGCTTGCTGGCAAACAACAACAATACCTGTTGGTTTGTGAGTAAGTTGAACGCGGTTTCTACTTTTGTTAACATTTTTGTCCTCCGCTCCTCCCGAGCGAGAAGTTTGCATTTCTATATCTGCAGGGTTGATTTCCACATCTACTTCTTCAGCCTCTGGTAGAACAGCTACAGTAATTGCAGAAAGTATGTACTCTTCCTGAGATTCTGTTTCGGGGACACGCTGTACTCGGTGAACTCCAGATTCAAATTTCAGGATTCCACAACCCATCGCCTTCTACTTTCATTATCAGTTCTTTATACTCTTTTGAGGGCTTCATTGAAGTCGGTGACCTCTATGTCGCCACCCCTTGGATTTTGAAATACATTGTGTACATTCTGTATACATCTTCTACAAGATAGCTGCTTCATCACCACTGCGAGTTCCAGCACGAAGCTCTACAATCGATATTTTTATCATCAGCAGGGTCTTTTTGGGATAAGAAGAATTTTTAATTCTTCTTCTATTTAGTGAAATTTTATTTACAGATTCTTGTTTTTCTAATTTCGCTAAATCTACCAAGTCTTTTATCCGAGCCATCAGATATAATCTCATCAGCTTCTTCAATAGCTTGTGCATTATGAAGTATTCATCAAAAACTTTTACTACTTTTGCCAAGATCGCTGTACATCTTTATTGAGTTGTCCATATCTTTTCTGATCTGAAATCACATCAGGTTGAATGATAAGATCAGCAACTTCGTTATATCGTTGTTTTTATTGTTTCAATTTTGGAATTAAACCTTTTTGACATAGTTAAATTTTAGATGACAAAGATATAAAAAGTTTTTGAGTGAAAATTTAGGATTTTGATTAAGAAAGAGGTTTGATAATTTATGATAATAAAAGCTCTGATAATAGAATCAAAGCTTTTAGGCCCAGGCGGGACTTGAACCCGCACGCCAAAGGAGAGCACAGGATTTTAAGTCCTGCGGTCTACCAGTTCCCCACCAGGGCATGGAATGGAGCGAAAAACGGGATTCGAACCCGCGACCCCAACCTTGGCAAGGTTGTGCTCACCAACTGAGCTATTAAGATTCATCGTGTGCGGATGAAGGGACCTCGAACCCCACGCCTCTCAGCACCAGATCCTAAGTCTGGCGTGGCTACCAATTACACCACATCCGCTTGTAAATAGATATCTTCTCTTTTTATGGTTGCAAATATACGAACTTATTTTTAATATGCAAGAATAATTTTGTGTACTTTTTCTTTTGAAAAAGACTCTTATCTCTTCACTATCAAAATTTGTGATTTATGGAATTACAAGGGACTGTTAAAATATTTGAAACACGAGACATTTGCGAGTGGTTTTCAAAAGAGAGAATTGATTCTTTTAACTCAAGAGCAATATCCTCAACCTATAAGTATAGAATTTTTATCAGAAAAATCATGCTTTTTGGATTCTATTTCAGAGGGAGATCAGGTAAAAATAGGAATTAAATATTAGAGGTAGAGAATGGACAACTCAAGGTGAGGGTAAAGTATTTTAACTCTATCACAGTGGAGATTGGAAAAGGTATCAGAGTCATCTTTTGAACCGACACAAAGCGTCTTCTGGAACATCTAGTCAAGTAATGGGTGGCACAGTAATCCATTTGAAGAGGAGGAAGAAGATGATTTACCTTTTCTAAAAAGGATTTAAAGTTTTTATTGATATGAGAGGTGTTTTACCTCTTTTTGTATTTATATAATTTTAAAACTTTTGAAATCTCCTCTAAGGTAAGAGATTTGCATTTACTATATTATTGCTAAAACAAAGAGATAGGTATCATTAATTTTAGTATTTTATCCCAGAGATAAAAACTTGATGATAAAAGATTGTAAAAATCCATAACCAATAAGTTTTTCCATTTTGAGGGCTAAAAGGATTTTTCTCCGAGAGTTCTTCCTTGTTTATCCATATTTCATTTCTTCCAGAAAAAGAAATTTCTTTCTTTATAGTAGAAAAATTTAGATTTTGTTTTGAAGGTAATTAAGAAATGCTCAGCTTGGGAAAAATACTTGAGTTAAATAATTTTATTTCGGTTTTCATTTTGAAGATATGAGTAATTTTTCTCTTTATTATATACTATTGAGAATGGTTTTGATTGTTTTTAGCCCTTTTTCTTTAAGCATTAATTGAGCAATAATATCTGTGCCAGTAAATTCATAAGAAATTTGCTGAACTTTTTGTTGTATTTTCTGTATTTTTATCGATTTGGAGTTAAGGATTTTTGGTTGTTTTATAAAGGTTATCTGTAAAATCATAAGAAATAATTTTTCCTTTCTTATCTTGAAAAATATAAAATACCTTTTTCTGAAGGAAGATTTTCAGTTAATTCATTGATTTTATTAGAATAGGATTTAGCTTTTGCAGATTCTGATGAGATTGGATAATATTATTATTTATATCCTCGAAAATGAGGGGTTTTGAATAATTCTAAAGTGGCTCTAGCATCTCCTCCAGCTCTGTGGGCATCAGAATGAGGAATGCCAATGGATTTAGCATAGTTTTCCCAAAGAAATAACTTTCCATATTGGGGATAAGTGATAGAGAATGGTGTCAATGGTATTTATCTTAAAATCAAAACCCAATCTCAAAAGATTGCCGAAGCTATACGGTAGTCAAAAATTACATTGTGTCCCCACGAGTGTAGCTCCTTCGGTCATTTCTATAATTCTTTTTGCTAATTCGTGGAATTTTGAGCGGTTTTAACCATGTAATTCCTGTTAGTTTGTGCACGAAAGGAGTAATTTCATCTTCTGATTGACCAAAAGAGATGAGTTGATCCGTAATTTTATGACCATCGTAACAGAGAGAGCAATTTCTATAATTTTCCTTTCTAAAACCAGCACCATTGCTTTTCAATGTCTATAATTGCACACATTTTCTTCTCGTCAAAATCACAAAAGATAGTGAGATTGTGGCAGAGTGTGCTAATTGTTTTTGCATGAAATAGTATGAATAAATATAAATTAACTATTTTTATTAGTTTTTCTAAATTTGTAGTTTTTAACCATATTATGTTAAATGTAAATACAAAGATGGTTGCTTTTCATACATTAGGGTGCAAAACTTAATTTTGCAGAAACTTCTACTATTGCTCGTCAACTTATTGGGGCTGGTTATCAAAAAGTGGAGTTTGATGAGCCTGCGCAGCTTTTATGTGATTAATACTTGTTCGGTAACAGATAATGCCGATAAGAGAGTGTAAATTTCATGTAAAAAGACAGCAAAGGCAAAATCCTGCAGGATTAGTAGTGGTTTTAGGGTGTTATGCTCAGTTAAAACCAGAGGAAATTTCAGCGATAGAAGGAGTAGATTTAGTTTTAGGGGCAAAGGAGAATTTAATTTGCCAATTTTTCTTGATGATTTACAAAATCTGAAAGCTTCTGCACAGTTCATTCTTGTGATAGAAGATGCAGATTTCTTTTATAGTTCTTATTCCATTGGAGATAGAACTCGGTGCTTTTTGAAAAGTACAAGATGGTTGTGATTACAAATGCACCTATTGTACTATTCCACAAGCGAGGAATTTTCTCGTTCTGATACCATTGAAAAATATTGTAAAAATGCTTCTGAAATTGCAACAAAACATCAAAGAAATGTGTTTTGACGGGGTAAATATCGGTGATTATGGGAAAAGGGTGAGTTTGGGAATACAGTACGAACATACTTTCTTGGATTTAGTGAAAGAACTCAACTAAAGTAGATGGTATTGAAAGAATCAGAATTTCATCTATTGAGCCGAATTTATTGAAAGATGAAACAATAGAACTCGTTTCTCAAAAGTCAGAATTTCGTGCCTCATTTTCATATTCCATTGCAGTCGGGTTCTGATGATGTTTTGAAGAAAATGAAACGCCGTTACCTTACGCCGTTATATTTAAGTAGGGTTAATAAAATCCGAGAAATCATGCCACATGCTTGTATCGGAGTGGATGTTATTGTTAGGATTTCCTGGTGAGACTGAAGAAAGTTTTTAGAAACTTATAATTTTTAGCGAATTTACCGATTAGTTACCTTCATGTCGTCTTCACTCTATTCTGAAAAGGATAATACAGAGGCTGTGAGAAATGGAAGGTGTAATGCCAATAGCGGAAAGAAAAAGAAGAAATAAATGCTCCGCATTCTTTCTGAAAAGAAAATGGCATTTTACCAGACACAAATAGGGACTTTTACCTGTTCTTTGGGAGCATGAGGAGAAAAATGGAATGATGTATGGCTACAGAACAATTATAAGAGTTCAAAAACCATTTAATTCTAATTCTATTAATCAAATAGAAATGGTAAAATTAGAGAAAATTTTCAGCAGAGGGAATGTAATTGTATCTAATTTGTTTGAAGATTTTGAACAAAAGTTTTAACGCTGATAACAAGGAAAAATATTTTATATAATTTTTATCAATTCATAAGGAAAATAATAGATTGAATATGTCATACAGATACTCTCCGAGACAATATTATTACTCTATGCAAAAATCATTCAGAAAATTTTACATTACTTTCTAATGTTAATCTAAATATTAAGCGATTTACATATCTTATTGGAAAAAACAGGTTCTGGAAAAAGCAGTTTATTAAAGGTGCTTTTATGGACATTTACCTTGAGTGAAAGGACAGGGAGAAGTGGTAGTGTTTGATTGTTATGGAAAACTTCTCAGATCCCAGATTTAAGAAGAAAATTAGGAATTATTTTCCAAGATTTCCAGCTTTGACGGATAGAAGTGTGGAGAAGAATTTACTCTTCGTTTTGGAGGCGTACAGGTTGGAATAACAAAAACTCTGATAGAAGACAGGATCAAACGAGGTGTTAAAGCGGTGTAGGCATGAAAACTAAAAAGCATAAAATGCCGCATGAACTCTCTGGAGGAAAGCAGCAGCGTGGCCATTGCTCGTGCATTGCTCAATCACCCTGAGCTTATCCTCCCAGATGAGCCTACGGGGAACTTAGACCCAGAAACCTCTAATGATATCATGACCTTGCTAAAGCAAGTCTCACAGAGAGAAATTGTTGCAGTGCTGATGGCTACCACGATTATCATTTGATACAAAACTTCCCTGGGGAAGCTATCAAATGTGAAAGATGGAGCAATCTCAATGATTGAGGATACGAATGAGCTTTTTGTATAAGAGCTTTAAGATCAGATTAGAAATAAAATAGGGTAACACTCTCAAATGAAAACCAGTCAAGACCTTGATTGGTTTTAATTTTGTAGAGTGAAATCTCTCAAGATATTGGGAAATCTGAATTTTGTTGAGTTTTAGCCAAATTACTCTATGAGAGATTAAAAACAAGAATATTCTATTATTTTTAATTACATTTGCACCATAAATTTTAGAGATGAATAAAGTTCGTTAAGATTTGCACCAAGTCCGACAGGGCCTTTGCATTTTAGGAGGGGTGAGGACTGCATTATATAATTATCTTTTGCCATGGCGGAGATTTTATCCTTAGAATAGAAGATACTGACACTACTCGCTATGTAGAGGGGGCAGAAGATTATATCATGGAAGCAATGGAGTGGTTGGGCATATCTCCTGTGGAGAGCCTAAAAAGTGAGGCGGGAGATTTCGCTCCTTATAGACAATCTGAAAGGAGAGAAATCTATGATAGATATCATGGAACAAATTCTGAAAACTAACTATGCCTATTTAGCTTTTGATACCCCAGAAGAATTGGATGCTATCCGTACAGAATATGAAGCGAGAGAGGGTTTTTCTTATAATAATGTCATGTAGAAAGAATTTGAAGAATAGTCTTACTCTTTCAGAAAAGGAAGTACAAGAGCTTTTTAGATAAAAATACTCCATTTGTGGTTAGATTCAAAAATGCCAGAGAATAGAGTGATGAATCTTACGGATATTATTCGTGGAGATTTTTAGCGTTAATACTGATACGCTCGATGATAAAGTTTTAGTGAAACAAGATGGAATGCCGACTTATCATTTCGCAAATATCATCGATGACCATGAGATGAGAATTCGCATGTTATCAGAGGAGAAGAATGGCTTCCCTCAATGGCTCTGCATACCTTACTCTATGAGGCATGGGCTGGCAAGCTCTGCAGTTTGCTCACTTACCACTCATCTTAAAACCTGAGGGGTAAAGGTAAATTAAGCAAAAAGAGATGGGGATAAGTTTGGCTTTCCGGTATTCCGCTTAACTTTTACAGATAAAGGAAACAGGAAATATCTCAAAGGGCTACCGAGAAGAAGGTTATTTCAGAGGCTTTTATCAATTTCTTAGCATTGTTGGGTTGGTCACCATCTGATGATAAAGAAATTCTCTTTGGAGGAAATGGTTTCAGGAGTTTGATTTATACAAAGTGCATAAATCAGGAGCGAGATTCAGCAAGGAAAAAGCGGAATGGTTTAATCAACAATACTTACAAAGAAAAATCCGATATAGAGATTTTTACCATTATTAAAAACAACAAGTAGAGCAGGTTAAAAACAGCTTTGTTTTCTGATGAGATATTGCTTAGAATTATTGGTTTGATGAAAGAAAGAGCAGTTTTTCTTGAAGGATATTTATACCCAAGGAAAATTCTTTTTCCAAGCTCCAAAAAGTTATGATGAAAAAGGTTTGAAGAAAGCTTTGCGTGGAGAAAAATACAAGGGATATTTTTAGCTGAGTTTTATTCAAAAATTAACTCAGGTAAACTTCCAAGCTGAGCCGCTAAAAGAGCTTTATTCATGATTTCGCCAAAGAGAAAGAATTAGGAATAGGTAAGGTGATGATGCTCTGAGATTAGCACTGTGGGCGAACTTAAAGGGCCAGATGTTCCCCGAAATTATGGAGATAATTGGTCCAGAAGAAACAATTGAAAGAATACAAAGATTGATAGAAAAAACAAAGTCAATAATTTTTAGTATTTTTGGAGCTTAAATTTTATCCAATTTTTAGATATGGAATATTTAGATTTTTGAACAGCCGATAAAAAGATTTGATGGAACAATATGCAAAATGCATTGCAATGGGAGAGGATAGTGGCATAGATGTTTCAGCAACAAGCAAACAGATAGAAGATAAAATCATTAAAAACCAAGAAGAAAAATTTATGGTAATCTTTCTCCTTGGCAGAGGGTGCAGCTTTCTCGTCATCCAGATCGTCCTTATACTTTGGATTATATTCATGGTATTGCCGATGAAGGAAGCTTGGTGAATTACACGGTGATAGATGTTTTTGCTGATGATCCTGCAATGATAGGAGCTTTGATGAAAATAGATGGACAAAGCGTTATGGTCATTGGGACACAAAAAAAGGAAGAACCACCAAAGAGAGACAGCACAGAAGATTCGGAATGTCTAATCCTGATGGCTACCGCAAGGCTTTTGAGATTAATGAAATGAGCGGAAAAAGTTCGGTATCCCGATTGTTACTCTTATTGATACACCTGGGGCATATCCTGGTTTAGAAGCAGAGGAAAGAGGGCAAGGAGAAGCTATTGCAAAGAAATATTTATGAAATGAGTCTTTTGAAAGTTCCCGTGATAGCTATTGTCATCGGAGAAGGTGCGAGTGGAGGAGCATTGGGAATAGGAGTGGGGAATAAAGTCTATATGATGGAAAATACTTGGTATTCTGTGATTTCGCCTGAGTCTTGTTCATCTATCTTATGGAGAAGTTGGGAATATAAAAGAAACAGCAGCAGAGGCTTCAAAACTTACGGCTCAAAATATGCTCGATGAGAAACTGATAGATGGTATTATTACAGAACCACTAGGGGTGCTCATTATGATTGGGCAGAGACTTTCTTAAATGTAAAAATACTATTGTGAAAAAAATATTAATGCTTATAAATCTTTTTCTGGTAAGGAACTTGCTATGCAAAGACAAGAGAAGTTTATAGGAAATGGGGGCATTTTTGAAGGTTAAAATTTGATTTGAAAGATAGTTTTACTCCTACACTTTTTATTCAAGGTGTAGGTTTTTAATGAAAAAGATTATGATTATCAATAAAATTATTAAATTTGTGATTCCAAAAATATATGAATGAATATATGTAAAATTAGTTGTTGCTGCAATAATGGTTGTTGGTGGAGTTTTTTTAATGTTTAATGAGAGATTGGCTGGGGGATTGTGTGTATTGTTTTAGCTGCTATTCCTGTGCTTTTTATTCTACAAAAAATGAATATATTTTTGTTGTCTATGTGGAAGATGAGAGATCAGGATTTAGCAAAGGCTACAGCATGGGTATATAAAAATTACAAATTTTTCAATCTCAATTGCATAGAAGCCAATATGGATACTATCATTATCTTATGGGGTTATCTAAGGCAGAAACACCTTTTGCAGTCAGAAGGATATATGAAAAAGCTTTGGAATATGGTTTAAGTATGAATCATGATAGAGCATTAGCAATGTTTAATTTGGCCGCAGTAGCTTTATCAAAAGGAAAATAAACACGAAGCTAACAAAAACTCTTAATGAGGGCAAAGAAATTAGATACATCAGGATTATTGACTGAGCATTATAATACGATGAAACATCAATTAAAAATGCCAAATATGCAGAAGCATATGCATAATCCGAATATGAGACAAAGAGGAAAAATACTTCTAAATTTTTAGAAGTATTTTTGTATGTCTCATTTCATTGAGGCACGCTCAATCTCCGCGATAGCATTTTTATTTCCAAAAATAGAGCATGGTCGGCAGGTAAGATCTTCTATTTGAACTATATCATTTTCACTTCTGCCCATAGCCTCAAAAACCTGCAAAAGGGTGAGTAGCACTCAGATAGAGATGCATCGTGTTCCGACTAAACTAGCCAAATAGCATATTGCGCAGAGTCCATGGAAATCATGGTTTCCATATTAGCGATTTTTCTGTAACTCTTCATTTAGGAGAGTTTTCCTGCTAAGGATTCTGTATTGAGATTTCTTTTTCCCATTGGGCTAGTATTTCCATTTCTGATTTCCCGCCACCGAGGAAATATACTTTTTAGTTTGAGCTAACTTTTTGCTAATTCAAAAGATTTTTCTAGAAGCATCTTGCCATAATGTTGTGCAAAAGGGCAAATCCTATACCTTCTTTATTTTCAGATATAGGTCTTAACTGATGGGATAGAGTTAAAGAAAATCCCATTTTTCGGAAGAAATATCTGCATATCTTTCAGTAGTTTTGGGAAGTTGATATTTATTTAGATTAGATATCTTGATGAGCTGCTTTTTCTCCGTTCTACCTTTGTTCAGTTGATATACAGGGAAGTAGCTTGATTAAGAATATTGAGTGCGGAGAACTTGATGAAAAATCTCCAACAATCTGTGGGTGATACTGCTGATAAAAGCTCATCGCTTAATTTCTTTAAGCCCCCTATCCCTTGCAATCACTAAGATTTATTCTGTGAAATTTTTAGGCGAGGAATATTATCAAAAAGAGCTTCAAAGTTTTTCTAGAAAGCATAATTATTTCCAGCATTAGGATTCTGTTCAAGAAATTCCTTGAACACAGGTACGAGCATAGCAAGGGACATCACCGAATGCCGAAACCGATAGGCTAAAATCTAATCACGATTTTAATTGATATGCTATGGCGTAGAATTTTATCTGTTTTGATCATGGAAGAAAGCCATTGGCACGAGAAGGAGATAAAAATTCTTGCAGCCAATCTTAGAGATAAAGTCAAAATCAGAATCTAAGATTTCTGGGAAAGAATGTCCGTTATAAACCTCAATGAGCAGAGAGATAATCCTTTCGGAAGAATACCATCAGAATCAGCGAAAAGAAACCTTGCCATCTTGTAATTCGGCATCTAGCCATACTTGTGACTGACAGCCCTTGATGAGGTGGTTCTCTGTATCCTTAGGCATCGGTGAAAGCCCTTTCCCCAACTCAATGATATATTCGTATTTCTGCTCCCAATCGGAGAAAAGATTGAAGGGTGCTCTATTAACCTTGTTGTTTTTCCTTTATACTCATTTTAGGATTTTTAGAAAAGAATAAACAATAGATTTGTACTAGGGGCTATTGTGGCATTAGGGATGATGATTGGCCAAAAGCATACTGAGCATTACACCATAAACTACGAATAAGATACATCCTATAAGATTGACAATGCGGATATGAGTGATGTTTTTAGCATAAAAACCAACAACTAAAACCAAAGAGCCTAGATACCCTACTATTTGTGTTAAGTCCATGATTCTTATTTTTAACGATGAGCAAAAATAGACTAAATTTTTAGGATTTTCAAAAAGATTTAATTCTAAAATACTAAGGAGTATGTGGAATGAATCATCAGCTGTGCAAGAGACTTTAATAAGTATATAAGTGAGCTTGTAGGGTATATATTCGTTGACCAATGTGCATATACCTGTAAGTTCATGGGTGTATATCTATAAATCATTGTGAATATATGAGATGTTTAAGGCTGATATATCTTGAGGGAATTAAATTTAGTTAAAATATGACATAACGGCAGATATGGTAAAAATATTTGCAAAGATATACTTCATGAAAAAACAATCACTAAATTAGTGGTGTAAAATAATAGGAAAAAGTTATGGAGAATAACTTTTCAGAAGGATTGGAGAGAGTGCTTCAATATAGTAGAAATGAAGCTAATCGGCTGAATAGTGAGTTTCTGAATACCGAACATTTTTTATTAGGAATTATCGGAACGGATAATTCTGCAAGGGATATCTTGGAAACCTAAAAGGCAGATTTCGTTCAGATTAGAAGAAAAAATAGAGAATATAGAGTGTTGGAGGGCATTTTCCTATGGGGCTTGATAAGAATATCGGTATCACTAAAATGGCAGACCAAGCCCTCAAAAAGAGCTCAATTAGAAAGTAGACAATATCGCAGTGAAAAATGTAAATACAATACATTTGTTATTGGGAGATTTTGTATAAAAATAGATGATCCGACAGCGAATATTTTTGGGAAGCATACGATATAGATTATGAAAGTGTTGTGGCGGGAGTATAGGGCGATGCTAAAGATAATGGGCAATTGCCAAAGTTATCTTAGGAGGAGGAAAGAGATGAGCTAAAACCCTTCTCAAAGAAGGGCGGAAGGAATTCTTTCTCTCAGAAGAGTAAACCTGACTTTAGATCATTTTGGTAGAGATTTGACCATGATGGCAAGGGAAGGTAAATTAGATCCCGTTATTGGGAGAGATAGTGAGATTGGAGAGAGTTTCCAGATATTGAGTCGAAGAAAAAGAATAACCCTCTCTCATAGGGAGAACCAGGTGTTGGTAAATCCGCTATTGCAGAAGGATTAGCTCTTAGAATTTATCAAAAAGTATCTAGGATTCTTTATAATAAGCGTGTGGTAACCTTAGACTCTGGCGAGTTTAGTTGCGGGGAACGAAGTAGAGAGGTCAGTTTGAGGAAAGAATGAAAGCGATGATGACGGAGCTAGAGAAAAATAGAGATGTAATTTTATTCATTGATGAGTTACATACCATTGTAGGAGCAGGAAGTTCGGCGGGGAGCATTAGATGCTTCTAATATATTTAAACCAGCCTTAGCAAGAGGGAGATTCAATGTATAGGAGCAACTACTTTAGACGAGTACCGTCAATATATTGAGAAAGATGGAGCGTTGGAGCGTCGTTTCCAGTTATGGTGGAACCTACAAGTGTAGAGGAAACTATTCAGATTTTTGAACCAAGTCAAAGATAGATACGAAGAGCATCATAATGTGATGTACGACGAAAGAAGTGATTGAGGCCTGTGTAAATTTGACTTCGCGACATATTACAGATAGGTTTTTACCAGATAAGGCCCTAGATGCCTATGGATGAGGCAGGTTCTCGCGTGTGTCTTAAAAATATGAAGGTCCCAGTGGAAATTATTTCATATGAGCAGAAGATAGAGGAGATTAGGATTTGAAGGGTAAGGCTGTGAGATCTCAAGAACTATATTGAAGCACAAAAAGATTGAAAAGATGAAGAGGAGAGGATGATGGTAGAGCTAAACTTAGTAACAAGAGACTTGGAATAAAGAAATGAAAGAGAAAGAGAGGTTGTGACAGAAGAAAATATAGCGGAGGTAGTCTCTATGATGAGTGGTGTGCCAGTAACTAAGGTGGAAAAATGAATTAGAGAAGTTAGCACAGATGGATGATGTGCTTAATGGAAAAGTGATTGGTCAACAAGATGTCGCTAAAAAGTAGTAAAAAGCGATACAAAGAAATAGAGTGGGGTTAAAAGACCCCTAAGAAACCTATAGGTACATTTATTTTCTTGGGAAGTACAGGTGTTGGGAAAACAGAATTAGCAAAGGTTATGGCCAAGGAATTATTTGATTCTGATGATTCGCTGATTCGTATAGATATGAGTGAGTATATGGAGAAGTTTGCGGTATCTCGTTTTGGTAGGGCTCCTCCTGGGTATGTAGGATATGAGGAAGGAGGGCAGTTAACTGAAGCGGTAAGAAGAAAGCCTTATGCTGTGGTTTTTGCTTGATGAAATAGAAAAAGCTCATCCAGATGTATTTAATATTTTACTTCAAATTTTTAGATGAAGGACATGTAACGGATAGTTTGGGCAGAAAAGTAGATTTCCGAAATACGATTATCATTTAACTTCTAATATCGGAACAAAGGGATTTGAAAAGATTTCGGAGATGGGGGTAGGTTTTGGGACTTCGGCATCATCTTCTGATGCACGAGCGAGAAGTACTATAGAAAATGCATTGAAAAGCTTTTTGCTCCTGAGTTTTTGAATAGAATAGATGATATTATTTTCTTCAATGCATTGGAAAAAGAGAATATTCATCAGATTATAGACCTTGAACTGAACAAACTCTATGAACGGTTGGAGAAGCTTAATTACAAGATAAAAACTTACAGATGAGGCAAAAAGAAAGTTTATTGTAGAAAAAGGTTGGGATAAAGATTTTGGAGCAAGACCATTAAAAAGAGCTATTCAGAAATATGTGGAGGATTTACTGGCGGAAATGTTAGTTAATAAAGAAATGAAAAGAAAGGGATAGTGTTGTACTTACCCTAAATGAGTCCAAAGATGGTTTAGTAGGAAAGGTAGAGATTTTTATAATTTAATATTTAGAGCGGAATGAAATTTTTATTCCGTTTTTAGTTTTTAACTTTGGCATTATTCTTGATAAGTATATAGCGAATGATTATTAACAAAGACACAAATGATGAAAAATGTCCTTTAGCTTGAGAAAAGCTGAAGGGATTTGTATAATTTATGATTATTTGTGAAATTTTTAAGAAAAACCCTATATTTGGTAGAAAAATTGTATCAATGGCAGAGCATAATGATTTAGGGAGAAAAAGCGGAGGATATTGCAGAAAATTTTTGAAAGAAAAAGGAATATCAGATTTATATAGAAATTATAGATATCAAAAAGCGGAGATAGATATTGTGCAAAAGTTTCAAAATGAAATCATCATCGTAGAAGTAAAAAGCTAGAAGCAATAATATTTTTATAGAGCCGCAAGAAGCTGTTGATAAAAGAAAAAATTCGTCTCCTAACTTTAGCAGCTGAGTCAATTTATGGAAGAAAAATAATATTGATTTAGAAATTAGATTTGATATTGTTGCAATTCTTTCAATAAGGAGGATAGATTGGATATCACACATAGAGAGTGCTTTTTGAATGTATAGGGAGGATTATAAAATGAAACATAAAATCAAATATATTCTGCTAAGTTTACCATTGCTATTTATTTTTGGGTAGGGAATATTGTTTTTATTGGTGATAATAAAAATACAGGAGAAAGGAATGCATGGGTATTATTGAAAGATAAATACAAAATAGTTCTCAAGAACCCGTAAATTTGATTATTTGCTGGACACCTCTACAGATGTTAATTGCAGAGAAAATCATAGAATCACATCCCAATGAGAAATTTTACACGATAGTGATGAGCCATTCTGGGAAGAACGAAAAATATGATTATTATTCCTCAATTTTATCTCAAAAATCAGAACGATTTTATTCTTTTATATTGAGCCACAATCTCAAAAATAAACTTTTTGTATATACCTCACTTTTTAGAATTAAAACTTAAAAGTCTCATTATTTCCTCCGTTGAAAAACGATTTATTTTGCTCATATTAGTAGTCCAGAGATTCATACTTTGGTAAGTACTTACCCAAATGTAGAGATTAGAACTTTTGATGATGGGTCTTCAAATTTACTCAAAAATCAGCATTTTTGAATAATGCGAACCGAATATCAACGGGAGAAATGAGTAGAAAATTTTATGAAAATTTTATTAATTCTACCCAGTCAGTAAAAAGTGTTCGAGAGCGTTCAATTGAGCATTACACTATTTTTAAGGATTTGAAGAATATCATGGATGATGGACATCGTAAGATGCATTATTTACTGTTATTTGATGTTTCTAAATTAAAAGCCAAATAAAGAAATTAGAGACACGGTGAAAATTATATTAGGTTCCCTGATAAGGAGATGAAGGAAATTTCCGAAGGCACTAAAGCATTTTTGGGATAAAATATGCGACTCTGCATCCTCGTCAGCGATATGAGTTGTCCAATGCAATTACTTACAACTCTCCTTACATTATAGAAGATTATATGTTGAAGGAAATAGAGAAAAATCCACACACGAGATATGAAATTTATACTTTTTCAGTGGAGCGGCATTGACGATGAAGGATTTTTCCAAATGTGAGTGTTTATGCATTGAAGCCAAGTTCTTTACCGGGTGATTATTGGCTTACTCCGATATACGAATTATTCCAAAAATCTAATGTTCCTATTTTAGAATTTGATGATAAAGAGAAATAGATAGCTTTTCTTTCAAAAACTTTATTTTTGCTCTTATGAAAATTCTTCATTTAGAAACATCGTCTAAAAATTGTTCTGTTGCTATTTCTCAAGGAGATAAAATCTTATGTCTTTGTGAGAAAGTTTCTCAAGATTATAAGCAATCAGAAAACTTGCACACTTATATAGAATGGGCTTTAGAAGGAGCCGAAAATTTCTTTAAAGGAAATAGATGCGGTGTCCATTGGTATGGGGCCAGTTCTTACACTGGGTTGAGGATTGGTACAACATCGGCGAAAGGTTTTTGCTTTGGGCTAAATGTTCAGCTCATTGCAGTTAATTCTTTTGGAAACGATGGTAGAACCTTTTTTAGAAAAAGGGTATGATTATATTATACCACTGGTAGATGCTCGGAGAATGGAAGTTTATACGGCTATTTTTGAAGGGAATTTGGGTGATGTGGCAGAGCAAACGAATGCAAAAATTTTAGATGAAAAATTCTTTTCAGGAATTGAGAGATAAGAAAATTTTGTTTGTGGGAGATGGTTGTGCAAAAGCTAAGGATATTTTTGCAACTGCCACAAGCGGAATTTCAAGAAAATGTCTATCCTTCAGCGAAGTATTTGGTAAAAAGCCTATCAAAAGTTTTTGCAGAAAGATTTTTGAAGATATTGCTTATTTTGAACCTTTTACCTTAAAGATTTTCACGGAATTAAGAAGAAATAAGGTTGATAAAAACAAAAATCCATTAGAAATTTCTAATGGATTTTTATGATGAGCAGAGTATTTATTCATGAGACATGAGAAACTCTTCATTGTTTAGAGTATCTTTCATATGTTTTCTACAAATTCCATTGCCTCCACTGGGTTCATATCAGAAAGGTGTTTTCTCAATATCCACATTCTTTGCTGAGTGATTTCATCATGAAGGAGGTCATCTCTTCGGGTACTGGACATGGATAAATCTACTGCAGGGAAAAATTCTCTTGTTGGCAATTTTTCTGTCTAATTGCAGTTCCATATTTCCTGTTCCTTTGAATTCTTCAAAGATGACTTCGTCCATTTTTAGAGCCAGTATCAATAAGAGCAGTAGCAATAATCGTCAAAGAACCTCCGCCTTCTATATTTTCTTGCCGCTCCAAAAATCTTTTTGGGCGGTGAAAGCATTAGCATCTACCCTCCAGATAAGATTTTTCCAGACGCTGGGGTTACTGTATTATAAGCCCTAGCTAAACGAGTGATGGAATCTAAGAGAATAACCACATCATGTCCACATTCTACCATTCTTTGTGCCTTGGATAAGACTAAATTAGCAACTTTTACATGTTTTTCAGCAGCTTCATCAAAAGTAGAGGCAATGACCTCGGCATTCACACTGCGTTGCATGTCGGTAACTTCCTCAGGTCTTTCATCAATGAGAAGAATCATCATACTAGGCTTCTGGGTGGTTGGCTGAAAATAGAGTTGGCAATGTCTTTTTAGAAGCATGGTTTTCCCTGTCTTGGGTTGAGCAACAATCATCGCTCTTTGACCTTTGCCTATTGGAGCAAATAAATCTACGATTCTTGTAGAAAGTGTTGAGTTTTTCCCTGCGAGATTGAATTTCTCTGTGTGGGAAAAGAGGCGTTAAGTATTCAAAAGAAACTCGGTCTTTAATGAAGGCTAAGTCTCTACCATTAACTTCTAATGCTTTTTGTAATGAGAAGTATTTTTCTCCTTCTTTGGGTAAACGCACCAAGGCTTTTACGGTATCGCCTGTCCTTAATCCGTAATTTCTGATTTGATTAGTGGAGACAGAACACATCATCAGGTGAAGAGATATAATTGAAGTCTGATGAGCGAAGAAAACCATAGTTGTCAGGTAAAAATTTCCAAAACACCTTCCACAGTAACGATGTTATCAAAGTTAAATTCCTTCTTTGGAGGTGTTTTTCTCTTCGGTGGCTAGTTCCGACTTCTCTGGATTATTCTCTTCCGTTGTAGAAGTTTCTTTTTGAGTCTTCTGCTTTGGTTTTTATTCGTCTTTTTCGGTTTTTGAGTGGTATTGGTCTCTTTTTCACCAGTAGGATTGGTTTTTCATCGGTAGGAAGTATTTTTTTCCTGTACTTCTTCCGTTTTTTTCCTCTACTTTTTGTATTTTTACGGTTTGCTCTGTTTTTTTATCTACTTTATCCTTTTGTTGTTGGTCTTCTTCCGTTTTTGGTAGGTCTTCTCCTATTTTTTTCATCGGTAGGAGCTGTTTTTCCTCTTCTTTGGCTGCTTTTTCTTCCTTTTTGTCGCAGTTTTCTTTTCTTTTTCCTCAATGGTAGGGAAGAAGGTTCTATTACTACGGCGGTTTGTGTCGCATCATAGTAGTCTTTTCACCATTTTAGAATTGGTCGCTTGGAAATCTAGAATTGCAAAAGATTTTATCATTATCGGTACTATTTCTAGATACTTTTAATGCCCTAAATCCTTACAGATTTTTAATCAGTTCTGTTGCAGATTTTGTCTGCAAACTTTCAATGTTAAACATAAATATAATATGTAGTGTATTTTTACTAAGAATTAAGTGAGTGAAGTATAGAATTTCTCCACGATTTAATGAAATTATGAGTGCAAATTTATACTATTTTTGATAAATACAAAAACTTTACTTTTTGTGCTCTAAGTTATTCCTTACAAAGGGAATTAAAGAAATTAAAAAACAAAAAATAGTGATACAGAGAGTTCAGAGTATATATTTATTGGTTGCCATTTTGGCGATGATAGGGGCTTTTTGCAACGGCACAAGATGTGGAGATTTTTGGCAATACTTTTTGGTAAAAAGTATCGGCGGTGGTTTCTGCGATGCTTTTCTGTAATTACTCTTTTTAGTTTTAAAAACGAAATAAACAAATTTTGTTCAATTATTTGAACATATTGATAAACTGCTTTGTTGGTGTGTTTATTGGTGTTCTGGATGCTAAATTTATCTGGAGGATTAGTTTCCCTGAGAAAGGTATTGAGTTCGTGTTTCCGCTCGTAGCTTTGGTGATGTTTGTTCTTGCAAACTATAATATCCGTAAGGACGAGAAACTTGTAAAAATCTGTGGACAGGCTCCGATAATCAGACAACGATTTATTATTTGAGTGAAAAAATCAGCTTCCAAAGGAGGCTGGTGTAGTGGAGTATTATAGACTAAATAGTTATAAATTCTTATCTTTTGCGGTTATATTTTTAGATTATAATGAGTGCGTATAAAAAAGATATTGGCGTTCGCTAATCCTCACAAAAAGTACATTTTTGCAAGTTTATTTTTTTAATATTTTTGTATTCTGTTTTTCAGATTGTTTCTGCGAGTACAATACTACCAGTTTTAGGGAATGCTTTTTGGGGACGATACAAAAACAGCTACTGAACCAGAATATAGCGGAAGATTACAGAATATTTTAACTATTTAAAAGATTATGCATATTATTTTTATAGAGTTAAAAAGTAGAACAGCATGGAGCTTTGACCGTTTTGGCATGGCTTTGTGGAGTAACTGCTGTAGCATTTTTGCGAGGAATATTGTACGGTATTTAGGAGCATTGATGCTTATTTATTATCGGGTAGGAGTAACCAAGGATTTGAGGAGCGAGATGTATAGAAAAAAATTTTGTCTCTCCCTGTCTCATTCTTTACAGAGAGAGGAAAGGAGATATGATTTCTAGAATGTCTAATGATGTAGGTGAAGTAGAAGGAGTATTTTGGGAAGTTTGATAGAACTAATTAACGCACCTTTTATGTTGGTAAGTACATTGGTAACATTGTTTTGGATTAGTCCGCAACTGACTTTATTCACATTGTTAGTTTTACCAGTGATGGGAACGATGATAGCTCTTATAGGAAGAAGTCTTAAAAAGATGCTCATGAGGCACAGAATGAGATAGGGGCATTTATTTTCTATTGTTGATGAGACTTTGAAGTCCTCTAAGATTATTAAGATATTTAATGCTGAGCAGCTGATGAATAGTAGATTTACCACATCTATTACGAAGTGGCTTAATGCATCTGTAAATGTTGGAAAGAAGAGAGAATTAGCCTCTCCGATGAGTGAGTTTTTAGGTTCAATCACATTTTTAATCATTACTTGGTATGGTGGGATGCAGATTATTGAGAATCAGTCTTTGGCACCTGAGGAGTTTTTAGTGTTCTTAGCAATGTTTTTCAAATCCTTCCTCCTGCAAAGATTTTAGCGAGTTCTATTTCAGCAGTACAAAAAGGGACACCTGCTTTGGAAAGAGTAATGGAAGTTTTAGAAGCTGATATCAAGATAGAAGAAATAGAAAAATCCTATTAGAATTAAAGAATTGAAACAAGGAATAACTTTTTAAGAATGTAGGTTTTTCCTATAATGAAGACCGAAAAAAATTTTTGCAGCAATTTAATCTTAATATTCTAAAAGGGAAAAACAGTGGCACTTGTGGGGCAGAGTGGAAGTGGAAAAAACTACAGTAGCAAATCTTTTAGCAAGGTTTTATGACGCTAAAGAAGGGAAATTCTTATTGATGGAGTAGATTTGAAATATTTGAAACTCTCGGATTATCGGCAACTTATAGGAATGGTTACCCAAGAGTCTGTGTTATTTAATGATAGTGTTTATAATAATATCCCTGATGGGGAAACCTGATGCTACAAAAGAAGAGGTAGAAGCTGCGCAAAAATAGCAAAATGCTCATCAGTTTATTACACAGCTTTCTGAGGGATATAATACGAATATAGGAGATGATGGAAATAAATTATCAGGAGGACAGAAACAAAGAGTATCTATTGCAAGAGCGGTATTGAAAAACCCTCCAATTATGATTCTAGATGAGGCAACTTCTGCCTTGGATACCGAAAGTGAAAGGTTTGTGCAGGAGGCTCTAGAAAAATGATGGAAAAATAGAACATCATTGGTGATTGCCCATAGATTATCTACTATTCAAAAAAAGCAGATTGGATTGTAGTTATGGAAAAAAGGAATGATTATAGAACAAAGGCACTCATCATGATTTAATGGGAAGAAATGGAGCATATAAAAACTAGTGGAATTGCAAGATTTTGAATAAATGACTCTCCGAAAAGGAGAGTTTTTTGTATTTAAAATAAATGAAAGGAATCATCATCATTTGTTTTCAACCTTGCGATGATGTCTTCTCCTCCTTTTTGTTCTATCTCCAATTTTACAAAAGAATTTCTGTGTCTAATGGTAAAAACACATCCATACGAGAACCAAATTTTATAAATCCTAATTCATGACCAGCTTTGGCTTCATCATTTATTTCAGTGTAAATGACGATTCTACGAGCTAAATACCCTGCAATTTGTCGGAATGCAACTTTGTGTTGTGTTTGAGTTTCTACAGCGATAGTCGTTCGTTCGTTATCTGTGGAAGACTTTTTCATTCCAAGCTAAAAGATACTTGCCAGGGTGATATTTTTTTATAAAAAACTTTTCCTGTAACGGGGTATCTACAAATATGTACATTTAATGGAGACATAAAAATAGATACTTGGATACATTTCTGTTTTTAAGATTTCATTTTTCTTGTACTTCTTTTATCATCACTACTTTGCCATCTACAGGGAGCGATAACACATTCATAATGTTCATCTATATTTCTCCGAGGAACACGAAAAACCATACAATTAAAAAGACAAATAAGTCCTGTGGGAAGTGTAGCAAGAAGTTGATATTTCCCAAGAAAAAGTTTGGGCTAATAAAGAAACCGTTAAAAAAATACAATAGCAGCAATAATAATACTTGCTTTCCCTTCTCTATGAAGTGTCATAATTTCAAATATTTTTCTAAAAAGTTTTATCCAAAAATAAAATACATGTAAATAACAGGAGCACAGATAATGAAAACTATCTAATCTGTCTAAAAACACCACCGTGTCCAGGTATAATGTTTCGCTATCTTTTACTCCAAAAAGTTCGTTTTAATTGGCTTTCTACCAAATCTCCTAATGGAGCAAATATAGAAACTAAAAACCGATGATAAGCCAATTACCACGCATTTCGGGTAGATATTGTTCAATGAAAAAGCTTTCAAAATCAAGGTACAAATTACCCCACCAACGAATCCTTCCCATGTTTTTTTAGGACTGATTTTAGGAGCCATTTTGTGTTTTCGAATAATCTTCCAAAGAAATAAGCAAAAACTATCGCTACTCCAAATTAAAACAAAAAGAATAAAAAGCTTCTAAACCAAAAACTATGTGGATTGTTTAATGATGGAGTACTTAAAGACGGAATGCCTAAAGCAAAGGAAAAAGCTGAGAAAACATAAATGATAGTAAATATAAATTTACCATTATCAAAAATAAAGTTCGTTAGGAAATTTGAATAAAGTCAAAGAAGCAATAAAAATAAGAGAAAGTCCTAATATTTCCTGTAAGTTTAGTTGAAAAAGAAAATGATGATTTATAAGTTTAATTCCAAATTTATAGAAAACTAATAGACCAACGGGAAAAACAAGCCATTGCCACCATGTATTAAATTTCATAATCTGGACACATTCCATGCTCTACTACTGTTAAAAATGCAATGAGAGATAAGTATAGATATTCTTGTTTAACAGATATATTTTAGGTAATTATAAAGGTATATTTTCTCCCATGGGGTAGTGCATAAAAATATTACTAAGCCATAGATTATTCCAGAAATAAGCCGTTGTATGAGATTTTTGTCCAAAAACTAAATGAGAATTAAAATTGAATATAAAAATATTAATCTTCTAATAAAAAGCAAGAAAAGTTTAGGATTTTTCTTGTCAGGGTTGTCTAGCTGAGATTTGCTTCCACTGATGGAGGTTAGGGTTTTTACATTTTCTCTTCGTTGTATTTTTGGCCATTGCCTCACTTAGATTGGATACTATTTGGGAAACGCTTGCACATTACAATGATTTTTCAGGCAATCTAGAGAATTGAAATGTAATATATTATTATGCGATAGCATAATTCTGCCATCATAGGCTGATTAAGTATTCGCAAGTGATAAATGCGGCATCGTTTTGAGGAGTTAAACAAGAAGTGTGAGTTGTTTTTTGTAACATCGAGGAATTTTTGAAGGTCTTCATCACAACAGAAAACAGAAGAGATTTGTTCTGCTTTTAATGATTTTATTCAAGATGCTTAATGCTTCTGCCTCATCTGCACAATAATTGAATATTCCTCCTGATAATGTAAAAAGCTGGGCAAACTTATAGTCAAGATCAGTGTTTTTAACTGGTCTCCATACTCAAGTATTCCCTTATTTCGTTCTTGACTTTCTTCGTTTTTACCGAAAAAATTATTTAATATGTTTTTGGATTCAATTTAATTATCCTTAAAAACTAAAATATCTAGCAAAAAGTAATAAATATTTTCATTTTGAAATAAATTTACCCATAATAATAACTCTAATTTTTATATGAAGCAAAAACATGATAAAAAATCATAAAAATTTAAAAAAACATTTATCTTTGTTTAGAATAAATAAAAATAATATCTTTGCAAATAAATTCTTAAAAAGTAGATATTATGAAAAATAAAATTTGTTTAGCATTATTTGCGGGTGCTTTGTTATTTACATCTTGTGATAGAGATAATAATGTGGAAGATAAAATTATAAAACCTTTAGTAAATGCTAAAAGAGGTTACGGTAGATGCATCTGCTGGACAGTGAAATATTTCTCTTTTACAACGGGTAAGAGAAGTTGAAGTTAAAGACCCTATGGCAAGTTCAGATTGGGATATAGCATTTAATAGATTTTTATGTAAAGACCAATAGTGGTGTAGTCTGGAAAAAGGAAAGGGAGGTGCTTTTTGTGGCAACAAGTGATGATTTCTTTGCGGTAGGTGTAGCTCCTAAAGAAGGGTATTTAGCAGATGATCAGTCTAAGGTAGAAAGTGTTGGGTGGCCTCTCACAAGATGTGCAGATGGAATTTAATAGTCGTATTTCAGGTGGAATGAAAGGTGTATTTGACAGGGTATGTAACTTATGATCCAAATGCACATTCTAGTGTAGGTGCGGGTTATATGAAATGACTAAAGAGTTTATATTATTAAAACTGCCGATGGAAGTAAATATGTGAAAATTCAGTTTAAGGATTATTTGAATGAAAAATAAGGGAGGACATCCTAAATTCATTTACCAAGTAGCAGGAGGTGATAATAAATTTTAGTTAGTATTAGGTTAAAAAGTACTTTTAAGGGTTGAATTGCTGATGTTTATTGGTAATTCAATCTCTTTGTATTAAATATTGATATGAGGAAGCAGATTTTTAATTCTATGTTCTTTTATTCGCTTTTCGTCAACTTTGATGCACAAAGTAAGAAAAAGAAGAAATAGAAATACAAGAGGTAGTAGTAACTGCAACGAGGACGGAGAGAAAAATTGAAAGATGTTCCCATCACTACATCGGTAATTTCATCTAAAAACGATAGAAAAAGCTCAAATGGTAAATTTCAAGAATTTCTTGGAGCAGGAGTTGGTAGGTGTTAATTTCAATAATCATGGAGGTTCCGAGAGTATTAACATCATGGGACTTGGGGCAAAAATATATTTTGTTTTTGATTGATGGGGAAAAAGAATGGCAGGGAGACTTTTGATAATATTGATTATAATCGGATTAATTTAGATAATATTGAGCGTATAGAAATTGTAAAGGTGCCGCCTCTTCTCTATATGGTTCTAATGCGATAGGTGGAGTGATTAACATCATTACCAAAAACCGAAAATGTAGAAGTGAGTGCCTCTGCTCGTTATGAAGTTTTAATGAGATGAATGCAAATATCTTCATTGGAACAAGACAAAAATGGGGTTCGGTGAGTTTGTCTTCTACTTATAAGAGTAGAGACCCTTATGTTTTAAAGGATAAGTCGGCAATGATTTATAGATATGAAAAACGGTGTTTCAGAGCCACAGCATTAGATAAAACCAATATTGCAGGGGTACTATGATCATGGAGTAAATCCCAAAGCAACGATAAATATAACTCCTAAAATTAATTTAGACTTAAGTTCAAGTATTTATTTCAAAGAAAGAAATTTAGGAGATGAAAAAGTTCTAAGAAAGTAAGAGACCAGTATCAGATTACTCTAATTCAGGGAAGCTAGAACATTCAGTTCACAGATGATAAAAATGAGTATATCGGGGAGTTATGGTATTTATGAAAAGTATGATTCTTATTTATTGTTAAGAGAAAGGGACAAGAAATATGAAAACTCTATTTGAGAGGTTCGGTGATTTATGACCAAAAACTTCTTCAAAAAGCATTCATTGGTCTTCGGAGGAGTTCTTGTCAGAAGAATTGCTGTCTTTTTATGTTTAATAATGCAGGGATAGGAGATAAGAAAAATATGCAAACTTATTCTGCTTTTTGCTCAGCAAAGAATGGAATTGGCTCAAAAATTTTACATTAGTTACAGGAGCAAGGTATGATTATCATTCAGAGTATAAAAGTCAATTTACATGGAGGTTTTCAGGGATGTATAAGTTAGGAGAGCATGTTACGCTTCGTGGAGGGATATGCAGGAGGATTCCGTTCACCGACGCTGAAAGAACTTTATACCAACTGGTATCATCCCTATGGTGGTGGTTTCCAAATCGCTGGGAATACGAATCTAAAGGTAGAGCGAAGCCATAATTTCAACTTGTCTTCGGATATTAATTTTTAATAGATTGAACATTACTGTGGTAGGGCAGTATTCTAATATCAAGGATAAGATTACAAGTATGTGGAAGGCTCCAGAGTAGGGATACATTGCAGTATGTGAATTTTGAAGAAGCGAGAATATTGAGTACAGAGGTTTCTGCCACTTATCGTGTAGGAATGGGGATTTTCAGCTAAAGGGAGGTTATGCCTTTACTCATGATTTTGTTAAAGAACAGTTTGCTTTACTCGTCCTCATACCCTTACTGCAAGGGTAGAGTATACTGCCAGAGTTTATTAGGAAATATGCACCGACACTAAGTTTTAGTGGTAAGTATTTCAGTGGATTGGATGTTTATAATACAGATGATTCTGGTAAAAATACTATGTACATTATAATCCTTATTCTATCTGGAGATTGAATTTAAGTTTGAATCTTCCTCTGTCTTTACAAGTTATGGCAGGGATAGATAATATATTTGGATATAAACCTAAATTTTCAAGTTCTTATTCTAGTATCTCGGTAGGTAGTACTCTATTTTGTGGGGCTAAAATGGACTTTGAGATAAGAAAAATAACCTCTTAATGATGTTGGAGATAATTTGGAGGGTGTTTGACACGCTTGACATTATGATAAAGAGGCTTTCGGAGCATGATTTTTAATGATAATTTCTATCTAAATCATGAAAAATATGACCTCAGAGATGCAAAAATATCATCAAAAAGGTCCTCCGTATGATTAAAAAGGTGCAAAATATGACCTTAGAGGTGTAAAAATATCATTGAATAAGTTGAAAATAGGGTCTTACGGATGGGATTTAAGGTCATAAAGCATGGTTTGTTGATTATTTAGGACTATAAGAAAAATAAAAAGAAAAAGAAAAATGAAGAAAAAATAAAAAGTTAATTTTTAAAATAATAGGGCTATTGCTAGTTTTAGTAATAGGAATATTTGTTTGAGTAAAAATGTCTCCAACGAAGGTGGCTTTGGTTAATTTTTCAATCTTTCCAAGCTTCAAATGTGGTCTTGTCCAATAAAGAAAGTTTTATCAAATATGAAACTGTAGAGTTGGAGGATTTGGATAAGCTAGAGCAATATGATTTCATTTTGAGGTATGGGAATGGGGATGAGATTAACCGAGGAACAACGAGCTCAAATGGAAAAAGCATCGAGAAAAATCCTCACTTATCTTTATGGTAACTGCTCCAGAGAATGATTTCAATAATTTGAGTAGTATCCAAGATGAAAAGGTATCTGCTTATCTTAGTGGTGGCACTCGTGAAAAATTATCAAAACTTAGCAAGATACATTAGACGAGAAATTGATGGTAAAACTCTCTTTGTAGAGGCTCCATTAGAGCCGAAAGAAGAGTAAGGATAATGTACTATTTCATTTAGATGAAGAAGTCGCTTTTTGAAAAAAAGTGAAAAGATTATGAAAATTATTTGAAGAAAAATAAAATTTATAAAGAAAATTCACCTAAAGTAGTCCTGTTTTCAGGAATACATTCGCCATATGGAGGGAATAAAACAGCACCTAGATAGTATGATAGTTTCCTTACAAAATTCTGGGCTTAATGTTTATCCTGTTGCTTCTTTTGGGGAAAAGATTGGAGTTTTTGAAAGAAATTAGCCCTGATGCAGTGGTATATCTCTCCCATGGTCGACTTAAAATGGGAGATTCTGAAGCTGTGGTAGAATGGGTTGAAAGAAAAGAATGTTCCGATATTTGCACCTGTTTCTGTATTGCAGTTGGAAGAAGATTGGCTGAAAAGATAAAATGGGGATGTTTGGAGGGTTTATGGGACAAACGATAGTAATGCCAGAGTTAGATGGTGCTATTTACCCTTATGTGGTGATTGCACAAGAAAAATCTGATGAAGGGTTATTTTGCATTTAAGACCATTCCTGATAGATTACAAAAATTTACGAAAATCGTTAATAATTTTATTCAATTAAAAACAACCTGCAAAGGATAAAAAAGTAGCGATTTATTATTTCAAAGGGCAGGCTCTCAAGCATTGGTAGGGGCAAGGTTTAGAATTAGCTCCATCATTGTATAATGTTCTGAAAAAGGATGAAAGCAGAAGGCTATAATGTGGATAATTTACCTGAAACTTTTGATAAATTTTCAAGAGATGCTTCATCAAAGAGGGGGAGTTTTTCCTGCAAAGTGCAGAAGGGACTTTTCAGAGTTTTTGTTAAAGAAGGAAATCCTGCATTGGTAGAAGAAAATGTATATCAGTCATGGTTGACTTTGCCAGAGGAATCTTATCAAGAGATTACTAAACAATATGGGCAGGGAGTAGGAGATTATATGACTGTCAATAAAGATGGTAAGTCTTATCTTGCGGTAGCTAAGTTGCAATTTGGTAATGTAGTTGTTCTCCCTCAGCCTATGGCTGCGTTGGGCAAGGATGACTTTACTGTAACTCATGGTGTGAAAAGAAGCACCTACACATGCCTATATAGGCTCTTATCTTTGGGTTCAAAAATGAATTTAAGGCAGATGCTTTTAGTGCATTTTGGTACTCATGGAAGTTTGGAATTTACTCCAGAGAAGCAAGTCGCTCTTTCAGGTAGAGATTGGGCTGATATGGCAGTGGGACTATCCCTCATTTTTACTATTATACTATAGGAAATATTGGAGAAAAGTGTAATGGCTAAACGCCGTGCTTATGCTACTACTGTATCTTATCTGACACCAGCTTTTACGGAATCAGATATGAGAAATCATTTCCAGTCAATTAATGGATAATATTAGAAACTATTTTAATGTTCCTGAGATTCAAAAACCACAGGCATCTTTGTCTATTAAAAAAAGTTGCTGTGCAGATGGGGGTTGCATTTAGATTTAAGATTAGATGGAGATTTGAAAAAGCCTTATAGTGAAGAGGATATAGGGAAATTAGAGAATTTTGTAGAAGAAGTCTCTACGGAAAAAAATTAATGGGCAACTTTACACAATGGGAGTGCCGTATTCTTTGAGCAATTAAATTCTACGGTTTTGGCTATCGGAACAGATCCTTTGGCATATAGTTTAGCAACATTAGATAAATATAGAGGAAGAGTTACAGAAAAAGAATTAAAAATAAAGTATTTTTCACTCAAAAATATCTTGAACCTGCAAAGGCTCTGGTTAATAAAAATTTTTATCAGGGCAAAATAACACCGGAATTTATCGCCTCCGTTGCAGGAATTTCTGTTGAAGAAATAGGAAAAATCAAGGAATATTATTTTCCTCCAGAAAGAGATGCCATATTTTGTGAAAAAGAAATGGAAAAGAAGATGAAAGGAGAAGAGCTATCAGATGTGGAAAAACAATTGAAAGCAGGAAAAATACCTGATGGAATGCCAGAATTTGTGGCAAAAAGATTAATGGAAAAGGTGAAGCGTGGCGAGCGTTTAGGGTCTCATTCTAGTAAATCTACAAAGAAGAAAGAGGCTAGATCAGAGCCTGAAAAACCAAAAATTTCACGAGAAGTAAAAAGATAAAGCAAGAGCTATTTTAGAAATAGAAGAAACATTAAATAATATTGTTTCTTATAAAAGAAAGTTTAATCATCAGCCCTGAATTGGAGTTAAAATCGTTTTTAAATGCACTAGCAGGAGGTTATGTGGCTCCTTCTTCAGGAGGAGACCCTATTGCAAATTCAAAAGCAATTCTACAGGGAAAAATCTTTATTCTATCAATGCAGAGACAACGCCGTCTGAAGCCGCTTTGGGATAGAGGAGTTTTTTGTCAAAGAATACAATTGAAGATTACCAAAAACGCCACAATGGAGAGTATCCGAAGAAAAATAGCATATACTTTTTGGAGTAGGAATTTATAGAGACAGAAGGGGTGACAATAGCTCAAGTGTTGTATATGCTTGGAGTAGAGCCAGTAAGAGATACTTATGGAAGAATCACAGATGTGAGACTAATTCCTGCTAAAGATTTTAGGAAGACCCTCGTATTGATGTGGTAATACAGACTTCGGGGCAGTTTCGTGATTTAGCAGCATCAAGGTTATTTCTTTTTAACTAAGGCAATAGAGTTGGCTTCTTCAGCTAAGGATGAAGGTTATGAAAATTTAGTTAATAAAGGAAGTAATGATATTGAGAGAGAATTGGTTAAGAAGGGAGTTTCGCCAAAAGATGCTCGTGAGATGTCTCAACAAAGAATTTTTGGAGGTGTTAATGGGAATTATGGCACAGCAATACAAGAGATGGTTACTTCTAGTGATAAATGGGAGTCAGACAAGGAAATTTCAGAAACCTATATGCACAATATGGGAGCTGTTTACGGTAAAGAAAAAGAATGGGGAAATCATCAAAAGGAGCTTTTCCGTGCTGCACTTCAAAACACTGATGTAATTATTCAGCCAAGACAAAGTAATACTTGGGGGAGCATTAAGTCTTGACCATGTATATGAATTTATGGGAGGTATGAATATGCGATTAGAAATGTTACAGGCAAAGATCCAGACGCCTATTTAGCTGACTATAGAAACCATAATAATATGAAGATGCAGGAATTGAAAAGAGGCGATAGGAGTGGAAGCTCATGCTACGATTTTTAATCCTAAGTATATTAAGGAAACTATTAGTGGGAGGAGAAAGTAGTGCTTCAAAACTTATGGAAATAGTTACAAACACATTTGGTTGGGAAGCAACACGCCCAGAAGCTATAGATGATGAATTTTTGGAATAAAAATTTATGAAACTTATATAGAAGATAAAGATAATCTCGGAGTGAAGAATTTCTTTAAAAAGGAAAGTCCTGCAGCACTTCAAGAGATTACAGCAATTATGTTGGAAACAACACGAAAAAGGAATGTGGAAGGCAAATCAACAACAAATTCAGAAACTTACAGATTTGCATGTAGAATTGGTAAAAGAATTTGGTGCAGAGCCTGGTGGCTTTTTCTGGTGGGAATAAAAAAGTTACAAGAATATATTGCTTTCAAAAACTAATCCACAAGATGCAAAAAGTTTATAAAAATCAGCTTCAAAAATGAGAAAAGGAGATGCTTCACCATCAGAACAACAAGATGGAAAAAGTGTTGAAAAAGAAGAAATCAATAAAGAGAGCCAGCAGAAAGTTAACCTTAATGGTTGGTTTTATAGGAGGAGCGGTTGTTATTGTATTGATAGGTTTAGCATTCTTCTTAAAAGAAAAAAGAAGACAATAAATTTAATATTATCGCTATGGTGATACTCTGATTTTATATCGAGAGGTCACTAATAGCCAAAAATAATAAATATGGAACTGATTATTCATATTTTTAATGTTATTCATTTTGCTCAATACAGCCCTAAAACTTAGTTTTTGGGATAGAGAAAAATACTATGGGGAATGAGCATACTTGGGAAGTTTTACAATATTTGTTTATCCATATGCTATAGAGCAATCACAAACTCAGATAGAAGAATTTTTGCAGTCTTCAAAAGATATTAGGAAATATGGCTGTTTTGGTGAGTTTAGAAGCAGTAATGTGCATGGCATTTTGTTTTTAGCATTATCTCATTTATATCAACAAAATAAAAAGCAGTAAATGGCTAAAAGTATTAAATTATTATCCTTTGTTTTATTGATATTTCCTGTAATATTTTTATGGATTGACACAAACAATGTTCATTTTTACAGGAGTGGATTTTTACGATGGCCATTGTTTTTCTATAGTTTTTATCTTTTGGCGTTGCCGTTATTTAGTTACGGAATAAGAATTTTTATACCCTGAACAAGATTTAAGGTTGGAAATTCATTTTTTTACGAGTTTGTTGATTACTATCTTAGGGCTAATTAGTACAGCAAATGGCAAGGTGATTTATACATGCACAGAGTAAATGGATACGAATTTTTCAAATTTTAGGTCTTACTTTGATGGGATTTTTATCCTTATTTGGGGTTGGATTTTTGAATAAATTTTGGTGGAATTATCAATCAAGAAAAAAATAAATTATAATTTTATAAGTTATGGATACAATTTCGGAAATTTTTATTTTGGGTGGCAAATAGCCTTTTAATCCCAGATATTATTGCATTGTTATTGCTTTTTGTTCGCTCTTTATTATTAGTGGGGAGTTTTTATAATCATTTTATAACGAAACAAAAATGATAAATTATTGAATGATTTAATTCAAAATTTATCAGCAGAAAAAGTGGAAAGATTTGAAGAGTATTTTACCTCAAAAAGATAATTCATTGTATATTAAGTATTTAAGGAGGCTTCTTTCCAGAGAGCCAAGTGAAGCTTATAGCGAGTATTTAATTTCAAATTTTGAAACAGAAGCCGATAAAGATTTGAGTATTTCTAAAATATTAGCTAAAAATAGGTCCAGTTTTTGGGGTTGATAGAGAACATTAATTGCAATGAGTCCAGCATTAGTTAATTTATCTTCTGGAGATGTTTCTGGAATGGCTTATAATATGCAAAATAGTTTTTGCTACTACGGTTATTGGTTTAGTGGTGAGTATGGCGGGATTGATTACTCTGCAGTTCAAACAGCGATGGTATTTACAGGAGTCTAATCATCTTTTTATATTTCACAAAATATTAATTGAAAAAATCAAAAATGAGAAAACGTCGAGTATCAAGATTAAAAACAAGAGGAAGATACAGATGCACTTAGTGAGTGGTTAATCTTTTGATGTATCAATGGTCTTTGCTGTAGGGCTTTATGGTGGCAGTGGTGATGAATACGAATATGACAGAAGTATTCAGCAAGGAAGATTTTACGGTGGTGAAAAACCCTGGGAAGGATAATATGGAAATTATAACTAAAGAAGGAGGGAAAAATAAATCGTTATGTTCCTTCTGAGAATAATAAAAAGAATCTTCTGACAAGAAAGGAAAAAAGGGTAGGAACAGCCTATGAATTAGAAAATGGGGAAATTATTTATGTTCCAGAATAAAAAGTAAAAACGATAATATAAAAAACCTTCCAAATTTTTGGAAGGTTTTTATTACTCTTTGGGAGATTGTGAATCTTCTTGAGAGGATTCTCCTTGAGATATTGTTGTCTCAGAGTTTTTAATTTCTTGTTCAGTAGAATTTGATATTTCTTCTTTATTTTCAGAACTTACTTTTTGATTCTGGTATTTTCTGGCCCCATGCTCTCTTGCCAAAAAATTTCTTCTAAATCTTCACGGAAAATAACTTCTTTCTCTAACAATTTTTCCAGCCAAAGCCTCCAATTTATCTCTGTTATCAGTCAAAATCTTAAGAGCTCTCTGGTATTGAGTTTTTCTACCATCTTTGAAATTTCTTCATCTATGATTTTTGCGGTTTGCTCTGAATAAGGTTTTCCAAAAATTATATTCAGATTGACCTGAACTATCGTAATAAGAAATATTTCCTATTTTATCATTTAATCCATAAACGGTTACCATAGCTTGAGCCCGTTTGGTCACCTTTTTCTAAATCTGATAAAAGCTCCTGTTGAGATATTATTAAAGACCACTTGCTCTGCAGCTCTTCCTCCCAAAAGTAGCACACATTTCATCTAGCATTTGTTCGGTTGTGGTAAGCTGTCTCTTTTCTTCTGGAAGATACCAAGCCGCACCCAATGAACGACCTCTTGGAACAATCGTTACTTTCAGTAAAGGAGAAGCATGCTCTAGTAAGCAAGAAATTGTGCATGACCAGCTTCATGGATAGCAACTCTTCTTCTTTTCTGAAGGTTTTATTGCCATATTTTTCTTTTTCTAATCCTCCGATAATTCTATCTACAGCATCTAAGAAATCTTGTTTAGTGACACTTTCGTGAGAATTTCTTGCTGCAATAAGAGCTGCTTCGTTACAAACATTGGCAATATCAGCTCCACTAAATCCAGGTGTTTGCTTTACAAAAATTCCCATCTACAGACGGATCAAGTTTGATTTTCTTTAGATGAACATCAAAAAAATTTCTTTCCTTTCATGGAGTTCTGGTAAATCTACATAGATAGAGCGGTCAAATCTTCCTGCACGGAGTAAGGCTTTATCTAAAAATGTCAGCACGGTTGGTTGCCGCCATGACAATTACATTAGTATCTGTTCCAAATCCATCCATTTCTGTAAGGAGTTGGTTTAGAGTATTTTCTCTTCTCATTTCCTCCGCTGAAGTTACTTTTTCCTCTAGCCTCTACCTATAGCATCTATTTCATCAATAAAAATATAGATGGAGATTTTTGCTTTTGCTTGAGCAAATAGATCTGCACTCTTGAAGCGCCCACCCTCTACGAACATTTCCACAAAGTCAGAACCTGAAAGAGAGAAGAATGGAACTTTAGCTTCTCCCGCAACTGCCTTTTGCAAGAAGGGTTTTTCCCTGTTCCCGGAGGACCAACTAAAAGTACCCCTTTAGGATTTTTCCTCCCTAATTTGGTAGTATTTCTCAGAATTTTTAAAAAATCTACAACTTCTTGTACCTCTTCTTTGCCCTTCTAGTCCCGCTACATCTTTGAAGGTAATGGTCGCTTCATTTTCATTGATGAGTTTTGCTTTGGAACGACCAATGCTAAAAATTTTGTCCCCCACCGTTACCCATTCTTCTGAAAATAAAATAATAAAGTAAGGCACTAAAACCTATCCACATTGCCATAGTGATTAGAGAACTTTTCATTTGAGAACCCGACAACTCAAAAATGTATAGCCGTTTTTACATTGGGATTTTCTTGCTTAACGCGATCTATTTTCTCTGGGAGATATTTTTAAGTCTCCATAGGACAGAGTCATATCTGGAGTTGCTCCTTGTACAAAATGGTAAAATCGCATCTTGATTATTGGTTTTTCTAGCACTAGAAGTTAGGAAAACATCAGCCTTGTAAGTATCCCTATAAATGGTTACTTCTTTATTTTTATCTTCTTTTAGTAAACTAAAAATTCATTTTTCATCGATATTTTTAGAAGAAGATGTAGAAGAAGATAGCAGTGGGTAGAATAGCATTCCCAAAGCTACAATGATGACGATATAAAACCAATTAAATTTCTTTTATTGTTCATTTTGTTCTTAATTAAAATAATTGTTTTGGTCTTTTATTTCTGTTATTTTTGCATCGCTCCAGAGATCTTCTATATCATAGAAATCACGGACATGCTTTTGGAATACATGTACTACCACGGAAACATAATCTACTAAAACCCACATTGCATTTTTCGGACTTCTACATGCCACGGACGGTCTTTGAGTTCATTTCTTACTTTTTTCTATATTTCCTGCGATAGCACTTACTTGAGTGTTAGAGTTAGCACTGCAAATCATAAAATAATCTGCCACAGAGTTTTCAATGTGAGTAAGGTCCAAAAATTTTTAATATTTTTCTCCTTGTATCTTGAATTGCTTCAATGATTTTTCTATTAACGCTTGTTTTTCTAAGTTTTTATTCATAAATCTATGATGATTGAATTAGATGTGTAATTCTGCAAAGTTATTCTTTTTATAGAAAATCTCTCTCGTAAATATGCATGATAAAATTTTCTTAAAATGCATAAAATTCTGTCCGTCTCTCAATGTCCTTCCACTAATGATGAAATTTTTACATCATTTAGGAGAATTAAAAAGGAAGATACGCAAACGCTTTTATACCTTTTGACCAAACCAAAGGGAGAGGTCAATATGGTAATGTTTGGGAAGTGGTTCCGTATCAAAAATTTAGCTTTTTCTATAGCATTTTTGAGCGAAAGAATAAGCATGTCTCATCATTTGTTCAATTTTCATACCGCAAAATATTTTACGGCGATTTATTGCCAAAAAGACAGAGAAACAAACGCAAGTAAAATGGTCGAATGATATTATTTTGTTAGGGAAAAGTTTTCAGGAATGCTGATTGAGAGAAAAATAGCAAAGAAAGAATTTTTTATTGTGGGTATAGGTATTAATATTTTACAGAGAAAATTTTTATAATTTACCTAAAGGCAGGTTCTATATTTACTCAAATAGGGTCTCTTTTTAATTTTAGAACAATGGACAAAAAGAAATGCATAACTTCCTAATAGAACATCTTTTGGAAATTTTACAGATGATCAGATTTTATATGAATTTAATCAAAATTTATTTAGAAAGAATCAGATTTCTGTTTTTGAAATTCAAGGATTGAGACAAAATGGCATTATACGGAGGGCGAGATAAATATGGCTTTCTTTGGGTAGAATTAGAAAATGAAGGATTAAGAAAAGTTTTATCATAAAGAAATAGAATTATTATATTGAAGTATTTTTGCTTTCTATTGATTCGCTCTCTTCATGTAAAGATATAGTGCTAAACTTCCGAATAAAATATTAGGAAGCCACATGGCTAAAGTGGAGGAATAGTTTGGCTAGATGAAGCGATTTTTAGGATTTCGAATGAAAAATAAACACAAAAGCAATCACGATACCTATGGCTAAATTGAGTCCAATTCCCCTCTTTTATCGGAAGAAATAGACAAAGCCAGAATGCTTAAAATAAAATAGAAAACAGGCATAGAGGTTCTTTTGGTGGAGTTCATTTAGGTAAGAATTGAGGTTTTTGATTGCTCTTTAGTTTGTTCTCGTTTAATAAAATCCAATAATTCTATGGTGTTTTTATTTTCTGCTTGTAAATCGTTGGGAAACAGCTCTTCGGGAGATAGTTTAAAAATCTTGTTCCATTTTTTCTCCATGAGAGAGTTTTTCAGAGTTACTCTTATCGATAGATTTTTCTAAATAGTTATTAGGATAAATCGTTTAGATTTTTATTCCAATGCACATCAGCAGCAATAATTTGATGTATCAATTTTTATTTTTCATCAAATTTTTGATACATATATCCAGAGCCTTGTTGGTTTTGATGATAATTATCAATAAAAATGTATTCTGTAGCCGAGAGTTGAGTGGCAGATGGAGGTTAATTCAGTGTATTTTTCTCTATCTCGGCTATTAAATGTATAGATGATTAGTTCGTTTTTCTTTTCATTGGCCCAAGGTAAAATAAAAATGGTTGATTCCTAATGTCAATAACATAAGAAATCCCGCCGAAAAGAAATATGGGCGAGCAAAACGATGAAAACTTGCACCACTACCTATAATCGCTACAATTTCTGTATTATTTGCCATTTGAGAAGTGAAAAGAATAATGGAAACAAATACCAAAATGGACATGAAGGTAAGTATCAAATATAACATCCAATAAGGATAGAAATTAATTAGGAAAATAGCCAATAGTAAAACCATTGCTTTCTATCCTTGGGGTTTTAGATTGGACATCCATCACTATTACTACGATAGTCAGCAGTAGTAACATAAAGATCAGAGTTCCAATGTATTTCTTGATGATATATCGGTCTATAATGCCCATTTTGTAAATCAATTTAATAGATATTTATAGTCTTTGTTTCAGTTGTGGAATGATTTGAGTTTTCCATTCATAAAAATCCCCTACGAGAATATGCTCTCGGGCAACTTTTTACTAAATCTAAATAAAAAGCCAAATTATGTATAGATGCGATTTGTTTTGCTAAATACTCTTTTGATACAAAAAAAGGTGCCTTACATAGGCTTTTGCTGTATTCTCTATCTACGAAACTTGTTCCAAACTCATCTAATGGAGAGAAAGTCATCTCTTCCATTTTAAGTTTTTTTCATATTTATGACTCCTTGCCAAGTAAAAGAGCATAGCGTTTCTAGCATTTCTAGTTGGCATTACGCAATCCATCATATCTATTCCATTGCCAATGCTTTCTAATATATTCCAAGGAGTTCCCACTCCCCATAAGGTATCTTGGTTTTTCTTTTGGGTAAAATATCAGTAACGATGTCGGTGATTTCATACATGATTTCTTCTGGCTCACCTACGGATAATCCACCAATGGCATTACCTACCGCTCCTGCTTCTGCAATATTTTCTGCCGATATTTTTCTCAAATCATGATAAATAGACCCTTGCACGATAGGGAAAAAAGATTTTGTTTATGAGTATAAATTTCTTCATGAGTTTTTGTCCACTCAATACATCTTTTGAGCCAACGATGGGTAAGCTCCATGGATAGTTTTGCTTGATTATATTCACAAGGAAAAAGGGTGTGCATTCATCAAAAAGCCATGAAGATATCTGCTCCCTATTTGTCGCTGAATTTCCATTGATTTTTCAGGAGAAATAAAATGATAACTTCCGTCTATGTGAGATTTGAATTTTTACTCCTTCTTCACTCATTTTTCGGCTATCAGATAGAGAAAAACTTGGTAGCCACCGCTATCGGTAAGAATTGGTTTATGCCAATTCATAAATTTATGAAGGCCACCAGCTTTTTGCATTGTTTCCATGCCTGGTCTCAAATAAAGATGATAGGTGTTTCCTCAAAATGATTTTGAGCTTTTAATATCTTCTTCTAATTCGCGTTGATGAATTGTTTTTACACTTGCAACAGTTCCTACAGGCATGAAAAATTGGAGTTTGAATTTCTCCGTGGTCGGTGGTGATTTTTCCCTGCTCTGGCCTTTTCCGCAGGTTGTTTTTCTATGTTAAAAAGTATACATTTTTGTGTTATATTTTTGTTATTTTAATTTTTCAAATTTTAAATTCGGGTCTTTCTTTCTGATAATTTCTTTGCTTTTGTTAAAAATCTCATCTAAACTTGATGGTGTGAAGGTGTAAAACTCGTAGTTTTCTTTGAAAGTCTTTTGCTGTAATATGATGTTTTTTTGTAATACAAAAGCGGTCGGTTTCATCTAAATTGATTTTATCATCAACGATATAACTTTGGTTATAAATTGCCAAATCGGCGATGATTTCTGCCATTTCATCTTTGTTTAGTTTTTTCGGGATATTTAGTAGGGGCATAACATGAGTAGAATAATATCAATACCCATACCCATAAAATCATTTTTTCCATGTAGTTATAATTTTCCTAAAATAGATTTGATTTTCAAATTAATAACTCCAAAAATGGCTTCTTTGATAATACCACCATTCATTTTAGATTCTCCTTGTGTACGGTCGGTAAAAATGATAGGAATCTCTTTTATTTTTTTAGTCCTTTTTGTAGGCTCTATATTTCATTTCTATTTGGAAACCATAGCCTCTTTTAGTTTAATCTTATTTAAATCTATATTTTTCCAAAGGCGTATTTAGAAAAGCAGATAAATCCTGCTGTGGTATCATGAATGGGAATATTCAGAATAAATCTTACATATTTAGAGGCAAAAAGGACAGTAGAACTCTACTCATAGGCCAATTTACAACATTGACTCCTTTGCAGTATCTTGAACCGATGCTCATATCTCCATTTTTACAAGCTTCAAAATAATCTAGGTAAATCATTGGGATTATGTGAGAAATCGGCATCCATTTCAAAAAAATATAATCGTAGTTATTATTTAAAAGCCCAATGAAATCCATATAAAATAAGCCTTACCAAGTCCATCTTTTGGTGTTTCTGATCTTTAGATGAAGTTGGTTAGGATATTGGGTTTGTAAGGTTTTTACAATATCCGAAGTGCCATCTGGTGATGAATCATCCACTACCAAGATGTGAAAAGTTTTGTTTTAAAGAGAAAACAGCAGAAATGATTTTCTGTATATTTTCTTTTCATTGTATGTAGGAATAATAACGAGTTTTTCATGCTTAATGATGAAAGGTGAACTTATCTAAAAGTAAAAATTATTTCAATTGCAAAAAAGTATCTAAAAAGATTGATAAAATATTATTATGAAAGAAAAATTTAACATAAAAATTGATAGGGAGAAACAAACAAGAGTTTCTTTTATTCTGTGTTTGTGGAAATAAGTATAGGGATTATTTTTTTATCTTTGCGGAGGTTGGTAGGGAAGTATGCTTTTTGTGGAAAAATTATATTTGAGAGAAAGTTATGATTTTTGGCAAAAATAGCCTTAGCATAGCAAAAAGTGCTTTGTAGATAAAGAGGGAGGTAAATTGTAGTAGTTACAGAGTTTTGTGTATTATAGCCTGTTTAAAAGTGTGAAAAATAAGATATAAAGATGATACGAATAGTAGAAAATCATGATTGGGTGATTTTAGTAGTGCTGTTATTATTGCAATGTATTTGGCTTTTGTTTAATGGTTTTTGCAGAGAGGGCAATCTATTGAGGGAATATTTACGACAAGATTATAAAGAGATTCAGAATTTGTTTCTGTGCTGGTTGGGGAATCAGTGTGGGATATATTGCGGTTTTTGTCGGTATTGTTTTCTCAATATATTCCTTTGGTACCTCGTTTTGTTTTGAATTTTGATATTGATGGTTTTGTGCCGAATAAAATGGGGATAATGCTTTTGGTGTTTTACTGTTGTTTTATTTTGTAAAAATCTGTATTTACGGCATTGTTTTTATAAGGGGATTGGACAGGCACAAAAAGTATTTAGTGTTAGGTTTTTGTTGCTCAGAAATTTTATTTTATTCAATCTTTGTTATTGATGGTTTTATGTATTATCCATTATTATTTTTCCTATAGATAGCAGGGATTTTTATTTACTATTTGATTTTTAATGGTGTTGCTGTTTATTAGTAAAAATTACTTTTTATATTTTTCATAAGGATAAGCTGTTGCCTAGGGAATGGTATTATAAAATTTTGTATATTTGCACGCTCCAAATTTTACCTTTATTGGCTGTTTGGAAATTTATATTTTTTTAGCATAAAATAATTTTGAAACTATAGAGATGAAAGTGAAGTCAATTTTGGTATCTCAACCAGCTCCTAATATAGAGTCTTCTCCTTATTCAGAGATTGTAAAAGAAAGAAAAAAGTAAAGATAGATTTTTCGTTCTTTCATAGAGGTAGCTGGGTGTAGAAGCGAGAGAGTTTCGGTTTGCAAAAAAGTGGATATTTCTCAATATACAGGAGTTATTTTTACAAGTAGAGGGAGCGATAGACCATTATTTTAGATTAGCGGAAGAACTTCGTTTTCAAGTGACCAGATAGTATGAGGTATATTTGTCAGTCTGAAGCTGTAGCGAATTATCTTCAAAAACACATTGTATATAGAAAGAGAAAAATTAGTTTTGGAGGGAAGACGGTGGCATGATATGTTCTTTTATTTAAGAAATATCCTTCAGAGAAGTATCTTTTGCCTTGTTCTGATGTCATGGGAGATGATATTCCTAATATTTTAAATAAAGCAGGGATAGATTGGACAAAGGCAATCATGTATAAAACAGTAAGTAGTGATGTCTCTGATTTGGACTTGAAAAGCTATGATATGATAGTGTTTTTAGTCCGCAGGGAATAAAATCTTTGTTTAAGAATTTTGAAAAATTTTGAGCAGGGAGAAATGAAAAAATAGGTGTTTTCGGGCAAGGAACTTTACTAGCGGCGGAAGAAGCAGGGTTAAGGGTAGATGTAATGGCTCCAACGAAAGAAACTCCATCATGGCTATGGCAATAGAGAGATTTTTGGGAAAATTAGAGATAAAATTTTTTATGAATAGTATTTATGGGACTACACATCTTCTCTATTGATAGGGGAGATGTTGTCTTTTAGATGAAAGGAAGAATTTAAAATATGTTTGTCATTTTTGTCTTGTGTTTAATTTAAATAATTTAATAATTGAAATGGACATTCCAAAAAGCAAAAATAAATAAAAAAGCTTACAGCTCATGGAGAAGTAAGAATAGACCCGTATTATTGGCTCAATAGAGAGAAAATCCAGAAGTTATTCAGTATTTGGAGCAAGAAAAATTCTTATTGTGATTTCGTAATGAAAGACACAGAATTACTCCAAAGGGAGCTGTTTGAGGAGATGAAATCTCGTTATAAGGAAGATGATGAAAAGTTTGCCTTATTTTTTTCAATGAATATTGGTATATAACGCGTTATGAAAAGGGGTCGGAATATCCTATTTTTCACCCGAAAAGTATCAGAGTCAAGAAAACGAAGAGGAGCTTTTTGTTAGATGTGAATATATTAGCAGATGGGCATGATTTTTACGATGTTGGCGGAATTTCAATTTCGTTAAATAATGAAATAATGGCTTACTCTGAGGATATTACTGGGCGTAGAATTTATACGATTCATATTCAAAATTTGAAAACCAAAGAAAAATTAGAAGAAAAGTTAGAAAATACCACTGGACGAATCGTTTGGGCTAATGATAATGAACTATTTTTTTCTATATTCAAAAAGAATGAGCATTTGAGAGCTTATAAAATTTATAGACATCGTTTTAGGAACGAGCCAAGAAGAAGATATTTTGGTTTTTCATGAAGAAGATGAGGCTTTTGATGTATCGGTGTTTAAGACCAAATCTTTTGGAGTATATTTTCATAGCGAGTTCGTCTCACGGTTTCAGATGAGCATCGTTTTATTCCCTGCTGCTGATGTTTTTGCTGAATGGCGGATCGTCCAGCCGAGAGAAGAAGGGCTGGAATATGCAGTGGAGCATTATGAAAATGATTTTTATATTTTAACGAATGAAGGAGGAGATTATAATTTCAAATTAGTAAAAAACATCGGTTGATACTCCCTATAAAGAGAATTGGGTAGAGGTTATTCCTCATCGTGAAGAAGTTTTTGTTAGAAGGTTTTGAGATTTTTAAGAACTTTTTAGTTTTTAGAAGAGGGAGAAAAGGCTTTGTTGCAATTGAATATTTTTGATTATAAAAAATAAAACTTCTTGGTATTTACCATTCAATGACCCTACTTATACATGGTGTATATTGGGTTGAATTTGGAGTTTGATACAGAGATTTTTGCGTTATGGATATACTTCACTCACGATGCCAAGATCTACATATGAATATAATATGAGAGAAAAACTGCTCTGTTTATTGAAACAGCAAGAGGTTTTAGGAGGAAAAATTTTTAAAGTGAAAATTATATTTCGGAGAGGGTATGGGTTGACTCTCGTGATGGAGAAGCTAAAATACCAATATCTTTTAGTATATCATAAAAGATACACCAAAGAGTGAGAAAAACACCATTATTATTGTATGGTTATGGAAGTTATGGGCATACGGTAGATGCATCTTTTTCTAGTATAAGATTGTCCTTGTTAGATAGAGGTTTTATTTATGCGATTGCTCATATTCGTGGTGGTGAATATTTAGGGAGAGATTGGTATGAAAATGGAAAAATGCTTAAAAAGAAAAATACTTTTTATGATTTTATAGATGCAGCAAAAGTTTTTAATTAAAGAAAAATTATACATCCTCCAATCATCTCTATGCGATGGGAGGAAGTGCAGGTGGTTTATTAATGGGAGTCGTTATAAAATGAGGAGCCAGAGTTGTTCAATGGCATTGTAGCACAAGTTCCGTTTGTAGATGTTGTAACAACGATGTTAGATGAGAGTATTCCGCTGACAACAGGGGAGTATGACGAGTGGGGGAAATCCTAATGATAAAAGAATATTATGAATACATGAAATCCTATTCACCTTATGATAATGTTACTGAGAATAGCTATCCTAATATGTTGGTAACTACAGGTCTTCACGATAGTCAGGTGCAGTATTGGGAGCCTGCAAAATGGGTGGCGAAACTCCGTGACTTGAAAAAGATAATAATGTATTAATCTTCAAAACAGATATGACTTCGGGGCATGGTGGAGCGTCTGGGAGGTTTGAAAGCTTGAAAGAGGAAGCGTTGAGTATGCGTTTTTGTTAATGGTAGATAAAAAAAGTAGTCATGGGAAAAATATTGAATAATTAGATATAATTAATTTGCATAAAGTGATAGATTGAATATTAATTAATTTTGAAAAAGGTATTATTATCACTATATTTAAAAATAGCAAAATTAGTATCACTTATTGAAAAATTTATAAAAATATAGAATTATGGACACAAAAAGTAATAAAATTAGAAAGTGACAAAGAAGAGTTGAAAAATAATGTAAAAACAAGCATTAGAGCAGTTTGATGAACCAATATTAGACTTTTATGTTTTATGATATTGACTTTACCTGATTGTGAGTTAGATGTTATAATTGAGAAAGGTGTGCAAAAAGTAGGAATTATACATAGTCCAACAAGAAAAAGTAATATACTCTCACAGAGAAAAAGATGAATTATTAAAAAGCCATCAGTTGCTACTCTTCGGGAATGGATAAATATTGGCACTATGAAGCCTACGGATTTGCAGGGGAAGATATTATATCGTTGTCGCCAAAAAAATAAATATAGAGTTGCCTAATTTAGATAAAGTAGTTGAAGATGTTAAAAATTTAGGGATATGAAATTGTAAGCAGTGATAAAGAAAATCACACGATACATTTTAAGAAAGAAAGGAAATAAATTTAATTTTTCTGATGTAGAAAAATAAATAAGGTATGCGAATATAAAGTATCGGACTTTGAAACATTATTTAATTCTGATGATGATTGTATGGAAACTACCTTAAAAAACTTGATATAGACCATACCATAGAACCCTATCAGAGAATATGCTAAATTCAATAAGAGAGCAGGGACAATAAGTATCACAGCAACGACATCTCTAATAAATGAAGCGATGGATATGTTTAAAGAAGACTTGATGTTAGATGATGAAGACAATGAAGATGAGGAATTTGAAGAAGATGATGATGAAGATTTCTTTGACTTGGATAAAACAGAATTAGAGATTTATCATTCGTTTGATATTACGAAATATATATCAAAAAGAAAGATTGATGGAAATAGCATTTAATAATGAGTTTATAAAGAATGATATATTAAAGGTTATGAAACAGATTATAGAGAAATATTATACAGAACACGCTAATGAATATTACGATAATAGAAAGAAATAAGTTATGAAAAAGAATATACTACTGACTTACTTATTGAAAAAGATAAGTTGATGTATGATTTGGTAGTAAAATTTAGACCAAATATTAAGTCTATATTATGAATAATGAAGCTAAACTTTGGGCAAAAGTAGAGGATTTTTGTTGCAAATTTTGATGTTGAGAGAAATCCGCCTGTAGAGACACTTTGTTTTTAATAGAGTGCAAGAATTAGGAAGTGGGAAGCAAAAATATACTAAAGATGATAAAATTAATTTGTTACATATTGCTGTATGTCGTTTGTTAGAACCTTTTGGGTATTATAAGTTTTCTCATTATGATGATGATGGGTATCCTCATTTTGTGGAACTACAGCCATTACCTACATTAAAACCTAACGAACAGCAGCTCCTTATGAAAAAGCCATCATTCAATATTTCATAGATGAAGAGCTTTTTGATTTGTAAGTGAAAATGAATAAAAACATGATATTTTTAATAAAAAATTTTTGTTAAAAATTTTCATTTTTAACAAATTATTTATAAACTTTGTAGTATATAATTGTTTATTTTTAGAAGAAGTTGGAGTAAATGAATAATCGTTTTATTATAATTTTATCCATCGCTATGACGGTGTCCTTGGTTGCTTTTTGTTTCCTTGCAATTGTATTGGTTACGAGGGTATTATGTGGCGTTGGAGCAAGATTTTTCTAATAAAGTGCATAGTGTTTTAGAAAAGTCTACCCAAAAATATCGGAGATAGAGATTGATAAATATTTGAATACGGAATTTCCTAATTTTCGGAAAAGAATGTAGTTTCCACAAAAGAGCAACCTACGGAGACTTATATTCAGCAGGTTACGGACTCGGCAACGAAGAAGCAGATTTTGTTTTCTAAAAATAGTGGAAAGTCAGCATATTCCAATTTCCCAAAGTGGGGATAGTTTAGAATTGATGAAAATGTATACCGATGAAGGATTGATTAGCATTAAGAAAAACCATCGTCTCCACAAGTTCTGACCTCTGAAATTACAGAAACGATAAGGGATAATACTTATCAATTGAAAGAATTTGCAAAGCTAAATGCTTCTAATATTCTATAGAGATGCGTGTGGATATGAAGTTGATAGACTCTGTTTTGACCCGAGAATTGAGAATGCAGGGGATAAATGCTGATTTTTGGTTTTGGGATATATGATAAGGATAATCAATTGACTTCTGTGGTTAATAAGATTTTTCAAGCAAGCAAATGAGAGTAAAACTCATTATTCTTATCCATTGTTTACGGATAGTAAGGAGCAAAACTATTTATACTCTGTCTCTTATTTTCCCAACGAAAGATTATTCTTTAGCACAAAAATAATTTCTTTATGTTACTGGGAATGGGGTTATCACTTTTGATTATTTTGGGGATTTATATTGTTTCGGTAAATTATATGATGAGGCAAAAGAAAATAGCTGATATCAAAACGGATTTTATCAATAATATGTCTCATGAGTTCAAAAACCCTTTAGCGACGATTTCGGTAGCAACGGATTCTTTTGAATAATGATAGAATAGCAACAAATCCCGATAAAGTAAAGTATTATTCTCAACTTATTAAGCAGGAAAAATATCCGAATGAAGAAACAAGTGGAGAATGTCTTGAATATGTCTAAATTGGAAAGAAATGAAATGAAACTTTTTCTAAAAACAGACTAATATAAGGGAGTTAATACAGAGGCTGACAGAGTCTTTTTAGAATTATTGTAGAAGAGCGTAATGGGACTTTAGTTCAAGAATTTACGGCGGAAAACTATCATCTGAAAGTAGATGAATTTCACCTTTCCAACGCCCTAGTAAATTTGTTGGATAATGCAACAAATATTCTCCAGAAAAATCCCTGAAAATTAAAAATAAAAACCAGAAATGAAGGCAATAAATATGTGATAGAGATTTCGGATAAAGGAATGGGAATGGAAACTATGAATAGGAAGAAAATTTTTGAAAAATTTTTCCGAGAAGAAACGGGAAATGTTCATAATGTGAAGGGACAAGGATTAGGGATTATCCTATGTGAAGAGGATAATAGAGTTACATGGCAGGTTTTGTAGAATCCGTGAAAGGAAAAGGAGTACATTCATTGTTAAGCTCCTATATAGAACAAATAAAAAATCGTTAAACAAAAATATTAGATTGAGAAAATGAATAGTAGAATATTATTAGTAGAAGATGACCAAAGTTTTGGAGTGGTTCTAAAAGATTATTTGATGATGAATGATTATGATGTTACTCTTGCTGTAGATGGGGAGTTGGGATTAAAAAGCTTTTATGGAGGATGAATATGATTTGTGTATTTTTGATGTGATGATGCCTAAAAAGATGGTTTTTCATTGGCAGAGGATGTGAAAAAATTAATAAAATATGTCAATCATATTTCTGACAGCAAGAAATATGAAAGAGGATATTTTTGAAAGGATATCAGTTGGGGGCTGATGACTATATTACAAAGCCATTTGATACAGAGCTGCTTTTATACAAAAATTAAAGCAATTCTACAGAGAAGTGTAGTTGTAGAAGAGGAGGAACAAGAGCATTTTGAAATAAGCAATATTATTTTTGATTCTGTGTTAAGACAATTAAAAAGTGAATGATAAAGAATATAAACTTTCTCCGAAAGAAAATGAACTGTTAAAAAAATGTTGTGTCTTCATAGAACAGATTTTATGCCAAGAGATTTAGCATTGAGAAAAATTTGGAAAAAGAAAAATTATTTTACAGCGAGAAGTATGGATGTCTATATTACGAAACTTCGTAAGATATTAAAAGATGATGATGGTCTGGAAATTATCAATGTCCATGGAGAAGGGTTTAGGCTTAATAAAAATTAAAATTTCCATAAAAAGAGATTGTCTATTTTAGACAATCTTTTTTTATAAATAGAAAAATGGTAATTTTTATTTTGCCTCTGCACAGAAAATTCTGTATTGTACAGAAGAAGCTGACTTGAAGTAATTTCTAATCTTTCTTAAATCCCCACTGGCAGATTCTTTATTGAAATAACTCCCTGCTAAAAATTTTGTAGTTAGGTCTTAAAGAAGCATCTATTTCAACTTTTATATTAGGAAAATAATTTTCTAAAATCAGCCCTTATTTTTATCAGCTTCATCTTTTGCTTTTTACTATTGCAATTTGTATTTTATAGCCTAAAATTCTTGGGTTTTTGTTTACAAATCTCCGCATTACTAAGGTTTTTATTTGTATTGTGTGTGGTAGTTTCTAAATTGGAAGTTTTCTATATTTTTCATTGCATTCTAGTGATTTTAAAACATTAAAAATTTCTTCTATCCATGGTAGAAGTCAATTCCTTTATTTCCTATTTTTTCTGTTTGAGTTTCTATTTGGGCTGTTAGCATTGTCAGAAAATCCTAAAAATAAATAGAAAAATGATATTTGATGCAATTTTTTCATTGAATAAAATTTTCTAGGCAAAAATATGAAAATTAGTTTTTCACAATAAATAAATTATGTATAATTTCTTATTTTGTGTCAAATTATAATTTTTATGAAGAGATTAGTAAGATTGTTGTTTTTAGGAATGTTGCTTTTTATGGTGAGTTGTAAAAAAGATGCTGTAGATGGCTCATCTATAAAGGCATTTCAGGAGAGTGTTAATGATATGGCAAGTTCATTGAATACTTTTACAGCAGACTAAATTTAATGAGGCGTTATATATCTTGAAGACTTTTGCAGCGGAAGGAGATACGGATATGGATAGGCTAAAAGCATTAGCAAAAATTAATTAACGATAAAAAGTTTCGGAGATTTTTCTCTAGCTGATGAAGTTGCGAGGAAGAATAATATAGATTGGTCAAAGCACTGCACCGCCATCATTGGGAGAAATGAATATTTTTTTCAAAAATATTTCTGCTGTGAAATAGATCCCTAATGATATTTCTGCTTCATCATTAGAAATTATTGTTCGTCCAGTAGATGTAGATAGTGTAGATGGGGCAAAAAGCATTGAGGGTAATCCCTAGGCTATTGGATAATTCAGGTAATGTGGTGGAGTTTTTAATGCTGGACTGGAAACGATTATGGAGGTGTATAGTAATGGTGAAAAAAACTTTCTACATCAAAAACCTTATGATAAGTAATGAGTTTAAGGGTTCTATTTGAAATTGGAATCTTTTGCCAGTAGAAAAAAATAGTAGATGCAAAAATAGATATCAAGATAAGTGTAAAAACAACCAAGAGAACATATCAATTGCTAAAAAACAGGAGTTTCTGTGAATAAAAAAATTTCTAGAAAAACAGAAAATGAAGTGATAGAGGAGTCTTTTTCTGATATAAATGGGAAGGGGCGGAAAAATCCAGAACAAGTGGTTGCTAAGTTTTTGAGCTATTTGGGTAGTCAGAACTTTAGAGCAGCATATGATATTTCAGAAAAATCCAAATTGGGGGACTTATGATAAGTTTTCAAACCCTAACTTAGGTTTTGAGGTGTGAAGAGTATTCATGTGAAAAATATATCAATGAAATCTATTTCGGATAAAAATGCTGTGGTTAATGCGGTTTATCAAGTTGTTGATTCTGAAGAAAATACTATGGAACTTGGTGTTTCTTATATACTAAAACAATCAGAAAAATATTTGGAAGATTTCAAACTATAAAATTAATTCATCTGAAAAACAGTAAAAATATTGAAATTATGCTAGAATTAAAAAGATTAGAAAACACAATAGAGAACATTCCTGATTTTTCCTAAGGAAGGTATTCTGTTTAGGATATTAGTCCGATTTTTCTTCATCCAGATTTATATGAAGAAGTTGTTGAGAAAAATGGTGAATTTTAGCCGAGGAAAAAGTAGATGTAGTTTGTGGAATAGAAAGTCGAGGGTATATTTTTGGGATTGCAATTGCGGTTAAATTGGGGGTTCCTTTTGTTTTGATTAGAAAAAGGAAAATTACCACCGCCTTTTTATTTCAGAAAAATATGATTTGGAATATGGCACTTCAGAGATAGAAATGAAAAATTAATCAAATTCAAAAAGGTCAAAGAGTTCTTATTCATGATGATCTTTTTAGCAACAGGAGGAACTGCAAAAGCAGCTGCGAATTTGGTGAAAAGAGAAGGAGGAAAGGTTACCCAGTTCAGTTTTTGATTGAATTAAGAGATCTTAGCGGAAAGGAGAAACTAGAGCAAAATAGAAGAAGTAAAAGTCTTCAATATATTAGATTATTAAGGAATAATTTGTGATTTGGTACGAAAAGTATTAAATTTGCGAACGAATTTAATGTAAGAATATGGCAAAAATAAAATAGAGGGTAAAGAAACCGTAGAGATTTTTAAGGAATTAGATAAGAATGTAGTGCAATCTGAAAGGTTTATAGAAAGAAATGCAAATAGGAGGAGCATTAGGGGTTTGTAGTGCTAGGGTGTTTTAGCGTATTTTTGGTTATCAACACTTTGTAGTATTCCCACAAAAATGAAGAAGCTACAATGACTTATCTTACCGCTCAGAAAAATTTAGGAGAAGGAAAAATGATTTGGCTTTAGGTGGTAAATCTACAAATCCTGGGTTTAAAGGGAGTCGCGGATAATTTTTAGGAACTGATGTCGGGAAGTTGTCAGCATATAACGCAGGTATAATAGAGTTCAATAAAGGAAATTATCAAAAAGCCTACGATTTACTGAATGAATTCTCTCTGAGAATAAAGTTTTAATGGCTCTAAAATTTGGGGCAATGGCTGATTGTATGGTAAATCTTAATAAGAATGAAGAAGCTCTTTCCCTGTTTGATAAGGCAATTTCCGCATCTAATGATGAGTTTTACCTCATTTTTATTTCACAAGAAAAGCAGGTGTTTTGGCATTGGGGATAAAAACAGGATATGGCAAAAGATATTTTCCTTGATATAGAAGAAAAATATCAAGATTATGATGCTGGAGTCTCAGATGCTTATATCGAAATGGTAAAACAATATTAAAATAAAAATATGGCAACTGTAAATCTTTCAGATTATAGTCCGCTTAATTTAACTAATGCCGATGAATTTCACATCGGCATTGTGGTTTCTGGAGTGGAATGACTTTGTAACTTTTTAATCTCAGAGATGGAGCGATAGATGTGTTGATAAAAGAAGGAGTAAAAGAAGAGAATATTGAAGTATATTATGTGCCTGGGGCATTTGAGTTGAGTTTTGCAACGATGAAGTATGTAAGAGTGGGAAGTTTGATGCGGTTATCGCAATTGGGTGTGTGATTCGCGGAGAAACTTCACATTTTTGATTATGTTTGTTCTGGAGTAGCTCAAGGGATTAAGGATTGTAATGTATTGACAAATACTCCTGCTGTATTTTGTGTATTAACAGATGATAATAAAGAACAATCAATTGCAAGAAGTGGAGGTGGTTTTGGGAAATAAGGGGATTGAAGCAGGTATTACAGCTTTAAAAATGATTGGTTTTTAATAAAAAGTATATTGGGGTAATGCGTTTTTATATTAAAAATTAGTGATTATATTCAAAATTTATTGTGCCTTAATGATTATTAAGGCATTTTTATTTATAAAATATTTTTATTGTGTTTTGTATGATTTTTCTATTGACAATCAGTTATTTGTTGTTTCACGGGCAATAAAAATTGCGAAAAACATTTTGTGGTTAATATTAGAAGTTATACTTTTTGCATTCGCAATCAAGATTTGTTGGTTGTGGAGCAGGAGATGAGTGATTTGAGTTTTGCAGTTAGAAATATTTTCGGAAGGATTTTTAGTGAAATAAAAAAATAAAAAACTTTGAAAAATATTTTGTCGGAATAAAAATTATTTATACTTTTGCACTCGCAAACGAAACGGATAAGTTTTGAGGGCGTAAGATAGAAGATCATTGATAGATATTAAGAAATAACAACGACCAAGTAAGGAAAAAGAAACCAGAGCATAGTCAATTTTTGGCGAGTGAGCGATAAGGAAAGACATACAATGGAGAGTTTGATCCTGGCTCAGGATGAACGCTAGCGGGAGGCCTAACACATGCAAGCCGAGCGGTATTTGGTAGCTTGCTACTAGAGAGAGCGGCGTACGGGTGCGGAAC
>BNJS01003973.1_pt1:0-147500 | contig 269167 bp, 297 predicted proteins | sample 8540461 | NCBI WGS metagenome assembly BNJS01 (sample SAMD00202454, study PRJDB9452) | human saliva metagenome | isolation source: human saliva | place: Japan | reverse complement strand
ATTGAGTTAGTAGGATTAGACGCGAAACCTTGTGATCTACCCATGGGCAGGTTGAAGCTTTGGTAACACAGAGTGGAGGACCGAACCGGTTGACGTTGAAAAGTCTTCGGATGACCTGTGGGTAGGGGTGAAAGGCCAATCAAACTGGGAGATAGCTCGTACTCTCCGAAATGCATTTAGGTGCAGCGTTGATTAAGTTTATTAGAGGTAGAGCTACTGATTGGATGCGGGGTTTCATCGCCTACCAATTCCTGACAAACTCCGAATGCTATTAAATGTTGATCAGCAGTGAGGGCATGGGTGCTAAGGTCCATGTCCGAGAGGGAAAGAACCCAGACCAACAGCTAAGGTCCCAAATATATGCTAAGTTGAAGCAACGCGGTTGAACTGCATAGACAGCTAGGATGTTGGCTTGGAAGCAGCCATTCATTTAAAGAGTGCGTAACAGCTCACTAGTCGAGCGGTTCGGCATGGATAATAATCGGGCATAAGCATATTACCGAAGCTATGGCAACGAAAGTTGGGTAGGGGAGCATTCTATCGGCGTAGAAGCTGAGTCGTGAGGCTTGGTGGAGTTTATAGAAAAGAAAATGTAGGCATAAGTAACGATAAAGCGGGCGAGAAACCCGCTCACCGAAAGACTAAGGTTTCCTCAGCCATGCTAATCAGCTGAGGGTTAGTCGGGACCCAACGCGTACCCGAGAGGGGAAGTGGATGGACAATGGGTTAATATTCCCATACTTGCTCACGAATAAAGGTGACGGTTCAGCTAGACTACTGAAGACTGACGGAATAGTCAAGACTTAGCCTACGGGCGAAGTTGTTGTAGAGTAACTGGATCCAAGAAAAGCCGAAGTGAAGCAACCCGTACCATAAACCGACACAGGTAGTCGAGGAGAGAATCCTAAGGTGCTCGAGTGAGTCGTGGCTAAGGAACTAGGCAAAATAGTCTCGTAACTTCGGGAATAAGAGACGCCAACAACGATGTTGGCCGCAGTGAAGAGGCCCAGGCGACTGTTTATCAAAAACACAGGACTCTGCTAAATCGAAAAGATGCTGTATAGGGTCTGACACCTGCCCGGTGCTGGAAGGTTAAGGAAGGTGCTTAGCGTAAGCGAAGGCGTTGACTGAAGCCCCAGTAAACGGCGGCCGTAACTATAACGGTCCTCAAGGTAGCGAAATTCCTTGTCGGGTAAGTTCCGACCTGCACGAATGGTGTAACGATCTGGGCACTGTCTCAGCCACGAGCTCGGTGAAATTGTAGTATCGGTGAAGATGCCGATTACCCGCAATGGGACGAAAAGACCCTGTGAACCTTTACTATAACTTCGTATTGACTTTGAGTAAGTAATGTGTAGGATAGGGTGGGGAGGCTATGAATTTGGCACGCTAGTGTTGAGGAGTCGTTGTTGAAATACCACCCTTTGCTTACTTGGAGCCCTAACTTCTGAAATAGAGTAGGAAGGACATTGCGTGGTGGGTAGTTTGACTGGGGTGGTCGCCTCCAAAAGAGTAACGGAGGCTTTCAAAGGTACTCCCTCAGCACGCTTGGTAACCGTGCGTAGAGTGTAATGGCATAAGGGTGCTTGACTGTGAGACCTACAAGTCGATCAGGTGCGAAAGCAGGACATAGTGATCCGGTGGTTCCGTATGGAAGGGCCATCGCTCATAGGATAAAAAGGTACTCCGGGGATAACAGGCTAGTCTCCCCAAGAGCTCACATCGACGGGGAGGTTCGGCACCTCGATGTCGGCTCGTCACATCCTGGGGCTGGAGAAGGTCCCAAGGGTTGGGCTGTTCGCCCATTAAAGTGGCACGCGAGCTGGGTTCAGAACGTCGTGAGACAGTTCGGTCTCTATCTATTGCGGGCGTTAGAAATTTGCGTGGGTTTGACTCTAGTACGAGAGGACCGAGTTGAACAAACCTCTGGTGTATCAGTTGTACCGCCAGGTGCACTGCTGAGTAGCTAAGTTTGGAAGAGATAAGCACTGAAAGCATATAAGTGCGAAACTCGCCACAAGATGAGATTTCTTTTAAGGGTCGTGGGAGATGACCACGTTGATAGGTTATAGGTGTAAAAGGTGGTAACATCATAGCCGAGTAATACTAATTACCCGTAGATTTATAGCCCAATAGGGCATTTGGGAGTGCGGTTAAGGTTTTGTCTTTGTGAGGTTTTGATATATCGCTAAAATAAGGCTTTTAATATTATATTTTGTGTTAATTATTTAAGCTAGGTATTAAATAAATTAGGACATATGATATTAAAGGTTTAAATATACAGAATTTAGGGTGGTTTTTAGCAGAGGGGCTCACCTGTTCCCATTCCGAACACAGAAGTTAAGCCCTCTAGCGCCGATGGTACTGCTAAAAGCGGGAGAGTAGGTCGCCGCCAGTTTTTATTTTTTTGATAGGTCTCATTCATCAGTGAATGAGACCTTTTTGTCTGGTAATAATACAGAGCTTTTTGTATTTTTGTAATAAATATATATAATTTGATTAAATATGGATATTTTTTTGTTGAAAAATTAAAAGATTTTCTTGAAAAAGAAAGGTTATAAAGATTTTATTTTTCTTGAGGAATTGAGAAGTGAAATGTTATCGGAAGTACGAGAAATATTGTATAATTTAGGAGAAAAATTTGAGTCTATTTTGAAGAGGGTATCCTGATTTATTTGAACTTCGTAAATATGAGAACGGAACTACAAAGTAAGGCTTAAAAAGTTATGATAATAAATTCAATAATAGTTCAGTGTGCGAATCTTCTTCAGCAAATCTTTTGAGTTTGGAAAGGATTTAAGGATAATCAATGAAGAATGTTCTAATGATGATGGATAAAAAAGATGAAATAGAAAAGACTTTATGATTTTGCTTATATTCCAGATAAATGTCTAGTTAAACTTGATGAAATTATTTTAAAAGAAATACCTTGGAAAGATAAAAAGTGTAAAGAAAAATTATCTTAAGTATACATATTTAAAAATAGTGAGAGAGGGAAGCTGTTTTAAAAAAGATGGGTACGCATGTTTTAATACTGGGTTACTAGATAATCTTTATAGGAATATCTATATGGTTTTTGAGAAAAATAAAAATGCAGGAAAGCAACCATTTTATTGTATAGGGATTTTGTGTAGAAGCAGAAGGAGGATGGGGAAAAAGATTCTGAATTATTTAATCCATTGCCAGATTCGGTACATTATTTTGATAATCCGTCTAATTTTTATATTATCCAATCGTTGCTCCTAAGGTAGATTGGAAATATATTATTGTAGATAATGTTGATAGATTTCCTAAGAAATTCTTATCTGAGAAATTAGGTATAGATAAAGGGAGAAAAGTTTGATAAATCTGAATTAAAAAGAAATTCTAAAAACGAATGATAATTATCTTTTTTGAAATAAAAAGGATTTGGAGAAAGCTTAGAAATTGCTTTAAATCGGATTCGTTTGAACTATAGAATAGTAACTCCTGCATATTATCCTAGATTGGATACTTTACTATTATTGCCACTATCTTTAACAAAAAGAGGATAGGTAGATGAATAGCCTTAGTTGTAGAGAAAAATCTCCGGGTGAATTCATAGTTCATACAATTTTATCTTTGGAAGATGCTTATAATAACGCTTTTTAATTACTCAAGTTGATAATAGTGATTGGTTATCATATAATTATGATAATAAGCTAAGAGAGTAATTAGTATTGAAAAATACTGGATTAGATATAGCTAATCCAGTTTTATTATATTTTTAATGAGAGTTTCTGTAGAAATTTTGTGGTAAAATCCATTTTAGGGGAACTCCTATTTTTGTCCAAATTTTCCCGAAATAATAATGAGCTTTCCAAGTTTTTTTGCTTTTAATAATTTATTGATATATAAAGCTACTTCACTGGTTTCAGTTCCTTTGTCTACATGAGTATTCATAATACTATAGACTTTATTAAAAATATTTTTGTAAGGTTCAGAAACGGAAGTTTTAATGCGATTTTCTGCTATATTGGTTTTAATATCTCCTAAGTGTAGCGAACATACTTGTATATTCCAAGGATAGATTTCATACCTTATGGCTTCGGTAATTTTATCCAAAGCTGCTTTTAGAAGCAGAATAAAAACCTCTAAAAAGGTAATCCCATTTCGGAGCCAATACTTGAAATATTGATGATTTGTCCTGATTTTTGCTCTCGCATTTTGGGTATCACAGCGGTTATCATTTGAACAGAGCCGATTAAGTTTAAGTCAAAAAGTTTTTGTAATATTTTCTTTAGAGGTATCTTCTATGGCTCCTACCATACCCATTCCTGCATTATTAATAAGGACATCAATTCTATTTTCTTTAAGAATAATTTGTTCAATAGCAGAATTTATTTGTTCTTTTGAGTAATATCGGTTGGGATGGAAGTAAAATGCGGACTTTCCACAAATTTTCTACTTAATCCATATACATAGTGCCCTTTTTGCCAAAAATATTCAGCTAAAGTAAATCCGATTCCAGAAGATGTACCAGTAATAATAATAGTTTTATGTGTATCCATTTTTATGATTTAATAGGTTGAGTAATTTGAAAAATCTTTCCAAAAAGTTAGGATAAGATTTTTCTACGACATTAGGATTTTCTATACTAAGTTCTTTGATTAAAGCAAATGGAGCAAAAACTCATCGCCATACGATGATCATTATAAGTAGTAATTAAAATGTTGTTGTCAATTTCTTGGAATTCTAAAGAATGAATGGGAATTATCGGTGATTTTTGTTTTTTGCACCGAGTTTTAATAACTCATTTTGTAAGGCTACAAGTCTATCAGTTTCTTTTTATCTTTAAGGTCGCTAATCCTGTAATTTGAAAAGGGATTTTTAGTGCGGTGGCTGTTACGCATATGGTTTTGTACTATATCAGGACAATCATTCATATCTAGTATGATATTTTTGGGGTAATCAAAATTCTCTTTTGGAAGGAGTGTAATGCTTTCCTTTTCTGTAAAGATAGTTTTAATTCCGAAGAAATCTGAAAAATTTTTAACTAAAATAGAATCTCCTTGTAGGGAATTTTTCTAAATAAGGTGATTTTTTTCTTTTCCGATGGCGGCAAGAGAATAGAAATAAGATGCGGACGACCAATCACTTCTCACGATAAATATCTGGTTTATGTTGAATTTTATTAAAAGGTGATATTTTTAATGATTGAATTTGAAAATTCTACTAAGTTTTTGTGGAGTAATAGAGCGGAGTAGATTTAAAGTCATTTCAATATAAGGTCTAGAGGTTATTTTTACCATTCAGTTTTTATTTCTAAAACCATTTTCTAATTGTGTTGCGATAAGGATAAGAGATGTGATGAATTGACTTGAAATGTTAGCTGGTATTTCTACAGAATTTTTAGTGATTTTTTTGACCTGTAATTTTTAAGCGGAGGGAAACCTTCATTTTCCAAATATTCAATTTTTGCTCTAATATGCCGAAGAGCATCAACTAATGGCTGTATTGGGCGTTGTTTCATTCTTTCAGAGCCAGTGAGAATTATTGTTTTTCCCTCTTGAATTGCGAAATAGGATGTTAAAAATCTTATTGCTGTTCCAGCATGATGAATATCAATTATATTATTATTTGAAGATAATGCTTTTTGTAAAAAGCATGGTATCTTCGGAATTAGAAAGATTATTAATACAAAAACTATTTAAAAGTTTTTGTAAAATTAGTAGTGATTAGATTCACTTTTTGAACCCTGAAAATATGAATTGTCGGTTTGGAATGAGTATGGACTTGGGAATTAACATTATTTGACTATGAGAAGGTTATTAAAATAAATTTATTTTTAATTTTTTTATTATTAGCATGTCGCTCAGCATCTCTTGAGGTCTTTATTTTTCATTTTATTGATAAAGGCAGTCTGTAAATCTGTATTGGTTTGATTTGCAAGGCATATATACTACAAAAAGAACATCAGCCAATTCTTCGCCTAAAATCTTTATTCTTATCACTATCTTTTTCGGATTGTTCACCGTACCTTCTGGCAATAATTCTAGCAACTTCACCGACTTCTTCTGTAAGAATAGCCATGTTGGAAAGTTCATTAAAAATAACGAATTCCAAAATGTATTAATCCATTCGTCAACCTGATTTTTGAAGAGATTTTATTTCCATTTTTTTATGAAAAAATTATAAAACAAAGTCATAAATTATTTTCAAAACTACAAATTTTTGTTTGAAAAAATATGAGTAGTTTGTAAATTAGAAAAATTATTTTTAATTTTGCCAACTGAAAAATAAAAACAAGGCGTGATCCATTACTAAGCGTCCTTAATTCATTAAACATTATAATAATTTAGTTATGAAAAAGACATTCACCCAAGTAATTATAGATTAGTTGTATTCAAGGACATGAGTAATGAAGAAATGTTCCTTTGTAAATCTACTGCAGAAACTAAAGATACTATTGTGTATGAAGGTGTGGAATATCCATTAGTTAAAATGGAAATTTCCTCTACATCTCACCCATTCTATACAGGAAAAGTGAAATTAGTGGATACTGCTGGTAGAGTAGATAAATTTATGAACAAATATAAAAATTTGCAAAAATAATTTTATTGATACAAATATAAAAAGACCTTTCCTAAACTATGGAGGGTCTTATTTTTAGAGTAGATGAATAAAATTATCTAAATTTGAAAAATATGGAAATGCAATTAGTTTTTTTCGGATGCACAATATTGGGGAGATTTTTCTCCATTGACATTCACACGCCCCGTTGCTGAGTTGAGAATGAGGATTTTGACTTTTCAGGAAAGATGGAAGAAGTTATTAGAGATAGAGGATATAGCTTTTTGACAGAAAGATTATCTTCAAGAAAAATTTAAGAAACCAGAGTCAAAGGAAAGTTTGTTGATTGTTCCAAATTTTTCTCCCCTACAGAAAGTGTTTTGGAGCAAATATAAAAACAAGGTGAGCTTTTGATTTATCAAAATGAAGTTATAGCTGCAAAATTGAATATGAGGGATTTTTTTCTTGTCGCAAATTACAAAAATGACTGATGTGGAGGGTGAGTTACTTTTGTAAATCTCCATCAGATATTTTTACTTACAATCAGCAATTTTTAGATTACGATTTTGAGCTTTTGACAAGAAATAGAAAATCTCAAGAACTTTCAGAAACTAATAATTTTAGGAGATAAAAAGGATTTATTTATTGAAGAGGGAGCTGAAATAGAATTTGCTACATTGAATTGTAAGACAGGAAAAATTTATGTTGGTAAAAATGCAGAAATTATGGAAGGGACTATGATTAGAGGTAGTTTGGCTCTTTGTGAAGGTTCTAAAATTAATATGGGAGCAGAAGGTTTATGGGGCGACGACTATTGGACCATATTCTAAGGTTGGGGGTGAAGTGAATAATATTGTGATTTTTGGATATTCTAATAAAGGGCATGAAGGGTTTTGTTGGGAATTCAGTAATAGGAGAATGGTGTAATTTAGGGTGCAGATACCAATTCTTCTAACCTTAAAAATAATTATGCTAATGTGAAACTTTTGAATTATCGCCTTTCAAAAATTTGTGGATACAGGACTTCAATTTTGTAGGTTTGATTATGGGAGACCATTCAAAATCAGCGATAAATACTCAGTTCAATACAGGAACAGTCGTTGGGGTTGCCGCAAATATATTCAAGACGGGTCTTTCCGCCGAATTTAGTGAAAAGTTTTAGTTGGGGGAGGAATGAATGGAGATGAATCTTACCAATTAGATAAGGTTCTTGAGGTTATGGAAAAAGTAATGCAAAAGGAGAAAAGTGGATTTGACAGATGTGGATAAAAGTATCATTTCTCATATATATGATATTAGTAATATCAAATCATATTGAGTTTTTATTTTTCAATTTAATTATATAACTTTGCAAAAAGAAAGTACTATGTCTATTCATGATAAGATTGTAGAGACAGCGATCACATTTGATGATGTTCTCTTTAGTTCCAGCATATTCTGAAGTATTACCTAGTCAGGTTTCTTTAAAGTCAAGACTTTCAGATAAAATTACCTTAATGTTCCTATTGTTTCTGCAGCGATGGATACCGTTACAGAAGCGGATATGGCTATTGCATTGGCTCGAGGAGGTTTAGGCTTCATTCATAAAAAATATGCCAATAGAGGAGCAGGCTTCTCAAGTGAATCAAGTAAAAGCGTTCTGAAAATGGAATGATAGCTAATCCAGTTACTCTTTCTAAAGACCACACTTTAGCAGAGGCTAAATCTTTGATGGCGAAGTTTAAAAATTTCAGGTCTTCCTGTTGTAGATGAAGAAAAATAGGTTGATTGGGATTATTACTAATAGAGATGTGAAATATCAAGAAAATCTTTTCTGTTAAGGTGGAGGACTTAATGACTAAAGAAAATTTGATAGTTTCAAATGAAGAAGTGAATTTAGAAAAGGCAAAAAGAGATTTTTATTGAAAAATAGAGTAGAAAAATTGCCTATTGTAGATGGAGAGAATAAGTTGAAAGGATTGATAACTATTAAAGATATAGATAATCAATTAGAGTATCCTCATGCAAATAAAGATAAGGAGGGAAGGCTTATTGTAGGAGCAGGAGTAGGAATTGGAGTGGATACAATAGATAGAGTTACGGCTTTAGTGGAAGCAGGAGTAGATATTATTGCTGTGGATTCTGCTCATGGACATTCTAAAGGGGTTTTAGATAAAATAAAGGAGATTAGAGAAAAATCTCAGAATTGGATATTGTAGGAGGAAATATTGTAACAGCTGAGGCGGCAGAGGATTTGATAAAGGCAGGGGCTAATGTATTGAAGGTAGGAGTAGGTCCAGGTTCTATTTGTACCACAAGAGTAGTGGCAGGTGTTGGAGTTCCTCAGTTGTCAGTGATATATAATGTTTATCAAGTAGCACAAAAGCATAATGTATCAGTTATTGCAGATGGTGGAATTAAACTTTCTGGGGATATTGTGAAAGCTATTGCCAGTGGAGCAGGGGCAGTGATGCTTGGTTCTTTATTAGCGGAACTGATGAAGCTCCAGGTGAGGAAATTATTTTTCAAGGTAGAAAATTCAAATCTTATCAAGGTATGGGGTCGCTCTCAGCAATGAAAAGAGGAGGAAAAGAGAGGTATTTCCAATCTGAAGCAAAAATTTGTGCCTGAAGGAATAGAAGGACGAGTACTCACATAAAGGTAAATTAGAAGATGTAATATTCCAATTAACAGGAGGCTTAAGAGCAGGGATGGGATATTGTGGAGCTGAAGGATATTGTTACACTCTCAAAAAGACTCTAAAAATGGTGAGGATTACAGGCTCGGGGTTGAAAGAGTCTCATCCACATGATGTAATTATTACCCAAGAAGCACCAAATTATTCATTATAATTACTAAAAACTCCTTTTTATTACAGTAAAAGGGAGTTTTTAGTGTAAATAGGGCTACATAATGATAACACGAAAGTATCATTTCCTGTTAGTAGTGTTACTTTAATTAAATAAGATATTATTTTTGAATCCTAAAAATAGGAGTTAAATAAAAAATAATAAATATGTCAAAAATCATATTATAAAATAATAAAAAGTTTTTGGAAAGTAATCATAAATATTCTCTACATTTGTTAAAGAAAAATAAAAGGAAAGCTACTCTTTTAAATATAGAAAAAGCAAGACGAGATTTTTACAAATTAAAAGTAGATGTGATGTAAGGTTTTTCAGTTTAGGAATTGTAGAATTTTTAAGTTTTCCGTTATTCTTTCTTAAAGTTGGACTACTAGACTAAAGGAATAGTCTTGATTCTAAAAAGAGTTTTAGTAGAAATAAATAAAGATTATAATATGCACGAGATTTATTTGGTTAAGAATATTTTTGATAGAATACAAGAAGAATTTCCTGAAAAATACGAGAATGTATCTAGTGTTCATTTGAAAAGTTGGCTTGTTGAGTAATGTTCAGCCAATTCTTATCCAAAAATGCTTATAAGGCTTATGTGATGGAATGTCCAGAGTTTTATCATACGAAATTAGAGGTGGAAGTTTTGCAATATTAATAAAGTGTGAAAAATGTGGAGAAACTACAGAAGTAAAACAAAAATAAATTTGTTTGTGTCATTGTAGGGAATCCACGAGAAATATTATACAAGGAGAGGAATTATATATTAATGAAATAAATTTTTAATAAAAATGAGTGAAGTTAAACCAAAATCATCAAGACTAACGGCTGGAAGTATAGATACAGAACATGTGTCATTGAATCTTCTAAAAGCGAATGATTTCGTAGCAAATACGATTCGTGAGAAGTTGAAAGATATATTAGTAATCAATGTTTGTTCTTCGCCAGGTAGTGGAAAAGACTACTTTGATGCAAAAAGACAGGAGAGTTATTAGAGGAAAGGCTAAAATGTCAGTTTTAGTAGGAGACCCTGAAACGGATCGCGATGCACAGAGAATGAAAGATGTGGGGATTGATGCACTTCAAATTGTAACAGGAGGAATGTGTCATATAGAATCTCAAATGATTCTTCAGGGCATTGGATTATGTGAATTTAGAAGAAACAGATGTGTTGTTCATTGAAAATGTAGGAAACCTAATGTGTCCATCTTCGTTTGATTTAGGAGAAGATTACAGAGTAACATTGATAGCGGTAACGGAAGGGGATGATAAACCGAGCAAGTATCCTAAAATGTTCTTAACAAGTGAGTTGATGCTGGTTTCTAAAAATAGATTTATTACCATATTTACCATTTTCAGTAGATGCAGTCACAAAAAGATGCGAGAAGTGTAAATCCAGATCTTGAAGTAATGGAAATATCTACTCTACAGATAAAGGCATGGAGGATTGGGCAAATTGATTCTAACTAAGCTTGAACAAAAGAGAGCTGCCAATAAAAAGTAAAACAGAAATTTATAACAGATTCTAAAAAAATAAAAAATTAAAACAGAGAAGTATGAAACTAATTAAAAACGACACTTGTTGGGATAGGACAAATCTTCCTACAAGACAACGGATGGTCTGGATTGCTAATTACAATCGGTATGTTTTTCAGCCACTGGACATTAGGGGGTAACTTGTTTCCTTGGATCATTGATAGGAACTCTCACCGCTAAGGTATTGAAAGCAAAAAATGAAGACATTGAGTTTGGTCTTTATGGATTTAATGCGAGTTTAGCTTATATGTGTGTAATGTTTACATTTGCAACGAATGATGCTCATGCAACACTAAATGGAGCTAATCCATTACTTTGGGTTCTTGGAGCGGTAGCAGCAGTTGTAGCAACAGTAATTATGCATGTGTTCGTAACTAAAGGATGGACTGCATTTACTTTCCCATTCGTAGTTACATGTTGGGTTTTCTGTTGGGGATTTGCAAACCTTGGAATTTTAGGATTAGAGCAAACTACACCAGCGTTACCTGATTACACTGCAACATTAGAAGCTATTTCTACACCATTCTTTTGGTTGGGCAGAAGTAAACTTTGGTGCGAGTTTCCTTACAGGGTGTTTATCTTCTTGGGATTGGCAATTAGCTCACCATCAGTAGCAATGTGGGGTACAGCAGCTGCGACACTAGGAGCATTAGTGGCACATTATGCACTAGGAGTTGATGTAAATGTATTAGCAAATGGTATCTACTCATTCTCTCCAATCTTGGTAGCATGTGCATTCGTAACAAAATCAGGTGTATCAAGAGCAGATTTCCTTTACATTGTGGCAGGAGTTGTATTAGCGGTATTGATTCACTATGGAGTAGGTTCTACAGGATTAGCAACTTATACTATCGGATTCATCAGTTGCAACTTGGATTATGGAAGCTGTTCAAAAAGCAGTGAACAAGTCAAACCCAAAATACTGAGAGTTTAGTAAGAAGTCTCAAACCCTTAATCAAACAAAAAGAATATTCAAATCTTAGGATTTATGATTATAATTAAATTAATATTAACATTTTAAATTTTTATTATGCATTTAGTACCTAGAGAAAGCGAAAAATTAATGCTTTACCTAGCTGGTAAAGTCGCTGGAAGACAGAAAAACAGAGGGTTGAAACTTAATCACCCTGAAACGGTAGCGTATATCGCTCACAAATTAATTGAAGGTGCAAGAGAGGAAAATCTGTAGCTCAATTGATGCAAGAAGGGACTACATACTTGACTCGTCAAGATGTAATGGATGGAGTTGCTGAAATGATTCACGATGTACAAATCGAAGCAACTTTCCCTGATGGAACAAAATTAGTAACAGTTCACCACCCAATTCACTAATTAATAAAAATTAAAAAGTTATGAGTAATAATAAATATGTAGTGCCAGGAGAATACATCCTAGCTGCAGGAGATATCGAGTACAACGCTGGTAGAAAAGTACTTAAATTAAAAGTAACGAACACTGGTGATAGACCAATCCAAGTAGGTTCTCATTTCCACTTTGCAGAAGTAAAACTCTGCTTTAGAATTTGATAGAGTAGCTGCAGAAGCTCACAGATTAAATGTACCTGCAGGTCTTGCTCAAAGATTTGAACCAGGGAAATCTAAAGAAGTAGAATTAGTACCTTACGGTGGTGCTAGATCTGTAAGAGGTTTCAGCTTAAGACACCTTGAAAGAAACAGAGAAGCACTTAACTCTCTAAAATAATTATTAACGATTAAAATTTTAATATCATGGCTAAAAATAGATAGAGCAAAAATATGCCCTCAATGTATGGACCAACAGTTGGGGATAAAATTAGACTAGCAGACACTGAGTTATTTTGCTGAAATCGAAAGAGACTTTACAGTATATGGTGAAGAGAATAAATTCGGTGGAGGGTAAGACATTGAGAGATGGTATGACTCAATCAGCAACTCACCTTAGAGATGAAGGAGTTCTTGATATGGTAATTACTAACGCTACTATCATTGACTACTGGGGAATCGTAAAAAGCAGATATCGGTATTAAAGATGGAAAAATCTCAGGTATAGGTAAAGCGGGTAACCCTAACACAATGGATGGGGTAACATACCAGGAATGGTTATCGTGCATCTACTGAAGCATTAGGTGAGGGAAGGACATATCTTCACAGCTGGTGGTATCGATACTCACATCCACTTCATCTGCCCTCAACAAGTAGAAACTGCATTAGCAGGTGGTATTACTACATTTATCGGTGGTGGTACAGGACCCTAACCACGGTACTTTGGCTACTACATTACACCAGGTGCTTTCAACTTACAGAAAAATGTTTGAAGCATTAGATGGTCTTCCAATGAACTTCTGTTTATTCTGGTAAAGGTAACTCTTCTTCTGAAGAAGCTTTTAGTAGAGCAAATCGAGGCTGGTGCATTAGGTCTTAAACTTCATGAAGACTGGGGTTCTACCCATCTGCAATTGACGCTTGTTTGACTGTTTGTGATCAATTAGATGTTCAAGCAACTATTCACACAGATACATTGAACGAAGCAGGATTCGTAGAAGATACAATGAGAGCAATCAATGGTAGAACTATCACACATTCCACACAGAAGGAGCAGGAGGAGGACACGCACCTGACATCATCACGGTAGCATCTTATCCGAATGTATTGCCAGCATCAACAAAACCCAACAAAGCCATTTACAGTAAAATACTATTGATGAGCACTTAGACATGTTGATGGTATGCCACCACTTGGATAAAAATGTAAAAAGAGGATGTATCTTTTGCGGACTCAAGAATTAGAAGAGAGACTATCGCAGCTGAAGATATCCTTCACGATATGGGGGTATTCTCTATCATGTCTTCTGACTCTCAGGCGATGGGTAGACCAGGTGAGGTAATCACTAGAACATTCCAAACTGCTGATAAAATGAAGAAGCAATTTGGACCACTACCAGAAGATGAAGGAACAGGAAATGATAACTTTAGAATTAAGAGATACATTTCTAAAGTAACTATCAACCCCTGCTATCGCTCACGGTATCCAAAGATATATCGGTTCTATCGAAGTTGGTAAAAATGGCTGACTTGGTAATGGAATCGACTATGTTTGGTGCTAAGCCAGAAATGGTAATCAAGGAGGATTCTGTATCTTACGCTAAAATGGGTGATCCTAACGCATCTATCCCAACTCCACAGCCAGTATTCTGGAGACCAATGTTCGGTAACTACGGAAAAGCTAACACTGAAACTACTGCTTTCTTCGTATCTAAAGTGTCTATCGAGAAAGGAATCGTTCAGTCTTACGGGTTTAGGTAAGAAAATCTTACCAGTTATCGGATGTAGATTTATCGGTAAAGCAGATATGATTCACAATAACGCAATGCCTAAAATTGAAGTTAACGCTCAAACTCACGAGGGTTAAAGTTGATGGTAAGCCATGTGTTTGTGAACCAGCAGATAAACTTCAATGGGTCAATTATACTTCATGTTCTAATAAAGGCAAAGGTATAAAGTATAGATGAATCAGCCACACTAGTGTGGCTGATTTTTGATTAAAAATAAGTAAATGTTAAAAACTAAAAACATAACAAAAATCATATTTTTAGTTTCAAAATAAAAAATGAAAATATTATATTTCAAGTATACCTGCATGAAAAAGTAGGAAGTTCTCTATCATACAGGTAGGGTAACACTTATATTAGAAAAGTGATATTAAAATTATAATTATTATGGCAAAAATTGACAGACAGAAGTATGCCCTCAATGTATGGTCCAACAGTTGGGGATAAAAATCAGACTGGCAGACACTGAATTATTCGCCGAAAGTGAAAAGAGATTACACAATTTACGGAGAAGAAAACAAATTTGGTGGAGGTAAGACAATGAGAGATGGTATGGCTCAATCTGCAACACACCTTAGAAATGAAGGAGTTCTAGATTTAGTAATTACTAATGCAACCATTATTGACTACACTGGAATTTATAAAGCAGACATTGGGTATTAAAGATGGAAAAATCTCTGGTATTGGTAAAGCGGGAAATCCTAATTTGATGGATGGTGTAACATCAGGAATGGTTATCGGAGCATCTACAGAGGCTTTGGGGAGGAGAAGGGCATATCTTTACCGCGGGGGGCTATTGATACTCACATTCATTACATCTGCCTCAGCAAGTAGAAACTGCATTGGCAGGTGGTACAACTACTTTTGTAGGTGGTGGTACAGGACCTAACCATGGTACTCTAGCTACTACTATCACTCCAGGTGCATGGAATATCTCGAAAGATGTTTGAGGCACTAGACGAATTACCAATGAATTTTTGGTGTGTTTGTAAAGGTAACTCTTCTTCTCAGGATGCGATTATTGAGCAAATAGAAGCAGGGAGTATTTGGTCTTAAACTTCATGAAGACTGAGGTCTACTCCACCTATTGATACTTGTTTGACTGTTTGTGATAAATATGATGTACAAGCTACAATTCCACACAGATACATTGAATGAAGGAGGGCTTGTAGAAGATACAATGAGAGCAACTCAATGGTAGAACCATCCATACATTCCACACAGAAGGAGCAGGAGGAGGACACGCACCTGACATCATCACGGTAGCATCTTATCCGAATGTGTTGCCAGCATCAACAAACCCAACAGAGCCATTTACGGTAAATACTATTGATGAGCACTTAGACATGTTGATGGTATGCCACCACTTGGATAAAAATGTAAAAAGAGGATGTATCTTTCGCAGACTCAAGAATTAGAAGAGAGACTATCGCAGCTGAAGATATTCTTCATGATAGTATCTTTTCTGTAATGTCCTCTGACTCTCAAGCAATGGGTAGACCAGGTGAGGTAATCACTAGAACATTCCAAACTGCTGATAAAAATGAAGAAGCAAATTTGGACCACTACCAGAAGATGAAGGAACAGGAAATGATAACTTCAGAATTAAAGAGATATATTGCTAAGGTAACTATCAACCCCTAGCTATTGCTCATGGTATTCAGCATTATATTGGTTCTACTCGAGGTTGGTAAGATGGCAGACTTGGTAATGTGGAGACCAGATATGTTTGAGTGCTAAGCCAGAGATGATTATTAAAGGCTGAATGGTATCTTATTCTAAAATGGGAGATCCTAACGCATCTATCCCAACTCCACAGCCAATTCTTTTGGAGACCAATGTTTGGTAGTTTAGGAAAAGCAAAATAAAGAATGTACAGCTTTTCTTTGTATCTAAAGTATCTATCGAGAAAGGAAATTGTTCAGTCTTATGGATTAGGTAAAAATATTGCCTGCAATAGGTTGTAGAAATATCGGCAAAGCAGATATGATTCACAATAATGCAATGCCTAAAAATTGAAGTAAATCCTCAGACCCATGAGGTGAAAATTGATGGAGAACCAACAGTTTGTGATCCAATTGATAAAAGTATCTATGGGGCAATTATACTTCATGTTCTAAGATAATTTTCTTATAAACATTTATAATAAAAAGGCTACTTGGATGAATCTAAGTAGTCTTTATATTTTTTGTCAAATAAAAGTATAATATATTTTTATATTAAAAATAATTTATACATTTGTGTTATAAAATTAAAATTAATAACACTTAACAAAGAAATCTATCTATAATTTAGTCATGATAACCAAAAAAATAACCTAGAAGAGAAAAAACATATTGTAATCTGTTTTATTTAGAATAAATTTTTTTGGAATTGTTTTAGTTGTAAAAATCTTCTTAGGTTATTTTTGGGTATCTTTTCAAGTAAAAAAATAAAAAAATGCTGTTATATATCATATAAATTTATAGCTGTTTCTATTATTTTTGTGTACTTTTTGAACTCGTTTAATCGTAATGATTAAATGAGCTTTTATACATAAATAAAAAGGACAAAAGTTAATTTATAAAAAGTAGGCTTATGATAGTAGTGTCAGAGGTAATCCGTAATGCGAAAGGAGAGGATTTGTCCTCAAAAGAAGTAGATTTTTGATATAGAATGGTTTGAATCTACAAGAAAGCTTCTTCGCAAGATTAGCCAAAAAGGGAGAAGAGGTGGGAATGAGAGTTTTGAAAGAGAATTTTTAGGTTAAAGCACCATGATGTATTATGGGAAGATGGAAATAAAATATTATTGGTAAATATTCTTCCATCTGATGCTGTAGTGGTACATCCGAAGACGATGAGGGAGATGGGGACTATTTGCTTTGAGATTGGTAATCAGCATATTCCTACTTTTTATAGAAAATGATGAGGTGATTATTCCTTTATGAGGATCCTATTTTTAATTTATTGACCAAAGGAGGTTACCTCACCTTTTTAAGGGAAAAGGATTTTTGAGGATATGTTAAAAAGCATCATCGGAACATGAAGCGTCTGTGAAAGAGCATAAAATAGATACAGCACAGTTGTTTTCAAAAAGTATTTCCAAAAGAAAGATTAGAGACTAAATTATAACAGATAAAACAGAAAGAAGATGAAGGTAAATTCGTTGTTAAAAGTTTATTGCACATTGCAGATCCTACCTTGCCTATTGGAGGATATTCTCACTCCAATGGTTTGGAAACTTATGTGCAGAAAGGCATAGTAAATAGTACTGAAACAGCAGCATTGTTTTTGAATAATATGCTGTCAAGTAGTGTTTTGCATAATGATGCAGCTTATGTAAGATTGGCTTATGAGGCGATGGAGTCAGAGGATAATTATGCACAAATTATTTTATTGGATGAGGAATGAGATGCGATGAAAAGCCTGAGAGAAATTAGAGAGGCGAGCCACAAATTAGGAACCCGATTACTAAAAATTTTCATTGAAGAAGGGCAGAAATGTGAATTTTTAACAGCATTTTGAGTGAGTATGTTACTAAAAAATATTAGTGTAGGAAATTATCCTATAGTGTATGGAGCGTTGTGCCATTTGATGGATTCCATTGGAAGAAGCACTTACGGCATTTTTATTTTTCTACAGCTACAGGTATGGTAACTAATGCTGTGAAATTAGTCCCATTAGGACAATTAGAAGGTCAAAAATTCTTTTGAAGTAAAGAAAAAATATACCGAATTGGGTAGAAAAGACTTTAAATCTGGAAGAAGAAAAATTGGTCTTTCAAATGTTGGTTTTTGATTTAAGGTCAATGCAGCATGAGAGATTGTATTCAAGATTATACATGAGCTAATCATTAAGAAATAAAGTTTAACTAAAAAATATAACAAAATGGCAGATAGAAAATATATTAAAATCAGTGTAGCAGGTCCTGTAGGAGCAGGTAAAACAGCTTTTAATTGAGGTGTTATCAAGAAGAATGATGGATGATTACTATGTTTGTGTAATCACAAATGATGTTTATACCAATGAAGATGAAAAATTCCTTCAAAAATAGTAAATTACCAAAAGATAGAATTGCTGGGGGTAGAAACAGGAGGTTGTCCTCATACAGCAATCCGTGAAGATGCATCAATGAACTTAGAGGCAGTGGATGAGATGGCAGCAAAACACCCTGATATGGAAATTCTTTTTGTAGAGAGTGGAGGAGATAATCTTTCTGCGACATTTTAGTCCAGAGTTAGTAGATTTGACGATTTTTGTGATAGATGTAGCAGCAGGAGAAAAAATTCCAAGAAAAGGAGGGCCTGGTATTACTAGATCTGACTTATTGATGATTAATAAATTTGATTTAGCACCGCTTGTAGGGAGCAGATTTAGCAGTAATGGAAAGTGATGCAAGAGAATGAGACAAGGGCGTCCGTTTGTATTCACTAACTTGAAAACAGAAGAGGGGTAGATGCTGTTATTGGTTGGATTAAAAATATGCTCTTTTAGAAGACATTGAAGAGCCAGCAATTATAAAAATAAAAATGCATTATGAACGGGATAATAGGGGAATATACTAGTAAAATGAGCCTAAGAACAGAAATTCGAGATGGATTTCACCACTTGGCTGATATGTATTATACCAATCCGTTTGGATTGATGAGGTTTGATAAAAGAAGTGCTCATGACCCTTTGGTTGAGGTATATGATTAGAAGTTCTACTCCTGGTATTATGGCTGGTGATTTCTATGAAATGTCTTTTAAAGTAGCAAAAAGGAACTAATCTAGGTTTAGAAACTCAGGCTTACTCTAGAATACACTCGATGAAGCCTGGAGGTTTTTGCAAAAGCAAACTACGGAAATAGAGGTAGAGGAAGATGCAATGTTTTCAATATATCCCGCATCCTACATCTCCGCATAAAGACTCTGTGTATGAGGCAGTAAATACATTACATATTGCAAAAACTTCTAGGGTGATTTGGGGAGAAGTAATTACATGTGGTAGAAAATTATATGGAGAAGGAGAGGTTTTTGAATTCAAAGAATTTAAAAAAATTACACTAGAATTTATCTTGATGGGCATTTGATTTTTTTAAAGATAGACTGTATATGAATCCTAGTGAGATGGATTTGACTACTATGGGGCAGTGGGAAGAATATACTCACCAAGCTACGATTTTCGTTTATGACCAGCAGTTAGAAGAAGACCACTTGTTAGAACTCTTGAGAAAGCCATAGGAGAAGATAAAGAAGTAGAATATGGAATTACAAGAACCGTAGGAGATGGAATAGTAATTAGAGTTGTGGGGCAAGGAGCTGAACAACTTTATAACATCGCAAAAACGCTTTGAGTATAGTATTTTAGATGAAAATTATTGAACCAATATAAAAAGAGGTTAATAATAAAACACAAATTGCCATTATTTTAATGGCAATTTTTATTTCTTTAGCATTAAAAATGTATTTTTGCTAAAATTCATTAAAAATGGTAGAGGGATTAATTTTACAGAATATTTTAGAGAAATTATCGCAACTGGGATTTTTGATAATAATTTTGCTGATTCTCCGTATTATCGCAAAGAAAAATCATTGTAGGCTTTTTGGTAGAAAAATCAGGATTATCCATGCCGAGAATTAAAAATGGTTTTGAAATACAAGGATTTGCTTTTATCTATCTTAGGTTTTTGTGATGCTGATAGCCGTTTGGGGAGTGGAAGGAAACAAGCTTTCTAGTGATTTCTTCTGTATTTACGGTGATTGGTGTGGCTATGTTTGCCCAATGGTCTATGTTGAGTAACATCACAGCGGGATTATTATTTTTCTTTTTATTTCCCGTTTAGGATAGGGGATAAAATTTTCATTATAGATAAAGACACGCCTATAGAAGCAGAGATTATAGATATGAAATCCTTTTATACGCTGATGATTAACGAAAAATGGAGAAAAATATCCTTTCCAAATAACCTATTGTTACAGAAAGGAATAGTGATTATCAAAAATTAAAGTTTTAATAAAAATGAAGATACTTGGAGGTTTAATAATGTGTTTCGTTATTTACTTTGTTGTAAGAGTAATTTTGAAGGTCATCAGATGGAGAGTAAAAAGTGAATACGAAGAAGAGTTATAAGAAGAAAGAGGAAATGATGAAAGAGATCTCAGATGAAAGCAGTTGAAAAAGAGAAGGGAACTTCAGGGGTAACTAGAACAGAGCTTTTCATATATCTTATAATTATCATTTTAGCATTATATTTCTTTTTGCGTGAAAAATAGATGGCGGTCGTATTTCCACAAAGTTTGGGTAAATATTGTTTTTGTATTATTTTTCAAAAACATTTAATAGTTGTTATGGAATATTCAAAGGTTAATGTGTTTTATTGAATGGTTGATATTATCTAAGTTTTATTCAATGTTTTCTAAACCTTCGTTCATCTTTTCCCAGACTTCCGCTAATGTGTTCCGTGTTGCTGTTCATGTATTCCAATCTTTTTGCATATGATGACTATGGTTCTAGAATACTTTTCTGTGTTTCTATTAAAAGAATTAGAGTTTTATATATTGGCTTAATAGACTTTTTTTAGTAAAGCAATTTGCTCATCTTTGGATTGGAGAAGTTTTCATAAAACTTCTTTGTTGTCTTGGTGTAAGTTTTGCACTTCTTGGTGTCCTATACTGTGTTCTTTTTATATCTTGGTGGTAAATAGTTTGTTTATTGAGTTCCAAAAATATCCGCTACATCGGTTTCTAATAGTTTTGCAATGGTGAAAAAGCCTTTCTACACTTATTTTGGTAGAATTGCTTTCTAATTTGGCATAAGAGGCTTGGGTAAGTTCCATCTCATTTTGCCATGTATTCTTGGCTATATCCTTTTAGTTCTCTAAACTTTCTAATATTCTTTCCGATAATATCATTATTCATAATAGAATTATTTATTCGCAAATATAATGAATTATTCTTAAAAAGTAGTTGTTGTGATGATAGAAATATCGCTTACTTTGTATAAGAGAATATGTTTATAGAGTATTTGAGTAAGGAAGAAAAAGAGGTTTTCTTTTCTTTAGCATTGGAATTAGTAAGTGTAGATGATAAATTTTCGCAAGATGAGAAGGAGAAAAATTAAAGTTTTGTCTTTAAACACACTAGGACAAGATGGGTATGATGCGGAGAATTTATGTAATGATTTGTCTAAACTTGATGCTTTTTCAAAGAAGAAAAATTGTATTAACAGAATTAATACAGCTTTGTTATGTAGATGGGGTATATTGTGAAAGTGAGAAAGTTTTTATCCATGATCTCTGCAGAGATTGGGAGTAGATGAGCCTACCTTATTAGAAATTGAGAATTGGGTATCAGGTTTTGTAAAATCAAATGAATAAAGGAATAAAAGTTAATTAATAAATAAAATTTTTAGTATATGAGTGAAAAATACATCAGCAAGTGGTTTAATAGCAAAAAGGGACGGCTGTTGGAGCTGCGGTTGGTACAGCTGTTCCAGTGGTAGGAACTGTTATTGGAGGTGCTATTGGAGGTGGAATAGGTGCAGCAATTGCACTTTTTCAAGTAAAAAAGAAATTTAAAAATAAAATCTGGTAAAAATCACCAGATTTTTGTATTTAATAGTTGAGTTAAGAGTATATTTTTCTATGTTTTGGTTTATGTTTTCCAAAAATCTCTGTCCAAACTTCTGTATTGGATAGCCTCAGAAATATGAGAAGCATTAATGTTTTTCAGAGCTTTCCAAATCTGCTATGGTTCGGGCTACTTTCAAAATCCTATCATAGGCACTGAGCCGATAGATTGAGTCTTTCCATTGCATTTTGATGAGATTTTTAGAAACATCATCTAATTCACAATATTTCTCAATTTCCTTCGGCCCCCATTTGAGCATTATAATTGATATTAAGATTTTTATATCTCTGGGCTTGTACTTCTCTAGCTTTTTAGCACTCGTTCACGGATAGCAAGACTGCTTTCGCCTTTTCTTTTTCGGCAAGTTGCTCAAATTCCACTTTTTGCACCTCTATGTGAATGTCAATTCTATCCAATAAAGGACCAGAGAGTTTATTCATAGCGTTGCATTTCGGTCTGTGATGAGGTGTTATTTGGGTCATCAGGGAAGTATCCCGAAGGGCTGGGGTTCATACTTGCCACAAGCATAAAAACTTGAAGGATAATTTACTGAAAATTTTGCTCGAGAAATCGTTACTTCTCGGTCTTCTAGAGGTTGTCTCATTACTTCTAAAAACCGCTCTCTTGAATTCAGGGAAGTTCATCCAAAAGAGGACACCATTATGAGCGAGAGAAATTTCTCCAGGTTGAGGATAAGCACCACCGCCTACTAATGCGACATCAGAAATAGTGTGATGGGGCGAACGGAATGGGCGAACGGTCATTAGAGAAGTGTGACTACCCATCTTTCCTGCGACAGAGTGAATTTTAGTGGTCTCCAAAGCTTCCTTCATAGTGAGAGGGTAAAATGCTCGAACTCTCTTGGCAAGCATCGTTTTTCCGCTCCCCAGGAGGGACCAACTAAAAATAATATTATGTCCACCAGCAGCAGCTACTTCCATGGCTCTTTTTGCGGTCTCTTGTCCTTTGACTTCTAGAAAAATCAAAAGGGAATTCATTAATTTTATTTTGAAACTCCTTGCGAGTGTCTATTTCGTCTAAATCCTTTTTGCCGTTAAAGAAATCTATCACCTCCTGATATTTTTCCACTCCATGAACATCAAGGTTATTGACAATTGCAGCTTCTTGGGTATTTTGTTTTGGAAGGATAATGCTTTGAATCCTCTCTCTCTGGCTTTGATAGCAATCGGTAAAAAACGCCTTTTTATGGGTTGTAATCCACCATCAAGGGAGAGTTCGCCCATGATGATATATTGGTCTAAATTATCAGCGATAATCTTTCCTGAAGCAGCTAAAATACCAATCGCAAGGCTTAAATCATAAGCAGAACCTTCTTTGCGGAGGTCAGCAGGTGCCATATTGATGGTGATTTTCTTACCAGGGAGTTTGTAGCTCTACATTTTTAGAGCCGCCGAAATACGGTGGCTACTCTCCTTGATAGCATTATCAGGTAGCCCTACAAGATGATAACTGACTCCTTGATCTACATTTTACTTCTATCGTGATGGTCTGGGCAGAAACTCCATGAATAGCACTTCCAAAAACTTTAACAAGCATAAATTCTAAGATTTGAAAAATTAGTGATTTTTAATTCTTTAATAAAATTTCCATGCATTCTTCCAGACTATTTTCCCAATATTTTGGTTCTATATTATAACTGTTTTCTATCTTGTCAAGGCACATGGTGCTTCGCATAGGGCGTTTTGCTGGGGTAGGATATTGTTCGGTGGATATGGGATTGATTTTTGATTTTACTTTTGGATAATTCTGCGATTTTCTTTGCAAAATCAAACCAAGTAGTTTCAGGGTAGTTAGAGAAATGGAAAAACTCCATATTCTTTTTCTTCCGTTGAGATGATTTTTCATAATCACTTCAGCAAGGTCATTCGCATTTGTGGGCTGTCCAAATTGGTCGGTTACTACATTAAGTTTATCTTTGCTACCAAATAAATTGAGCATTGTTTTTCAAAAATTTTTCCCAAATTCTGAATAAAGCCAAGAGGTTCTAATGATGATGGTTTTTGGATTGTTTTTCCAAGGCAAGGTTTTCTCCTTCTAACTTGGATGCACCATATACGCTTAAAAGGATTGGTAAAGTCACCTTCGGAATAAGGAATATTCGTATCTCCACTAAAAACATAATCCGTAGAAATATGAATTAAATCTATTCCTTTTTCTGCACAAGCTTCGGCGAGGTACTTTTACCCCTTCTGCATTGATGGCAAAAGCCTTTTCTTTTCCTGTTCTGCTAAATCTACAGCCGTATAGGGCGGAAACATTGATGCAATAATGAGGCTCGTACTCTGAAAAATATTCATTAATCTGTTTTTTTGATTAGTAATATCTAAAAGTATCATAATCTGTGAAATGAAATTCGTAATCCAAATGCATATTCAGAGATGAGCTTATTAAGGCAATTTCCTAACTGACCATTTCCTCCAATGATTAAAATTTTTCATTTCTTATTTATTTTGAAGTCTTAGAAAATTAACTCTTGACTGAAAATCAGATTGTTCAATATTCATTAAAAATTTTTTTGATTTGTTGTGATAATTTCATCGCTTGTAGGCTCTGATTTTCTTGTTTTTAGGATTAAAATGAATGAAAAGTAGTCCATAGAACGGCATATATTTTTATCACTTTTTCATCTTTCATTAAGATTTCTACTTTTGAAATTTTTATCATCAAGTTCTATTAGTTTACTGGAAATGGTAACTTGTTTATTAAATTTTACTTCTTTTAAATAAGCAATTTCATTTTGAATAATTACCCACGCACAACCAGTTTTATGGGCGTATTCTTCATGTGTAAAATCATAATACTCTGCCATATGATCTTCTCTAGCGTTGAGCATATAATCTATGTATTTGGAATTATTGAGATGTCCCATGGGATCACAATCAATAAAACCTAATTTTAACTTTTGAGAAATGTTCCATTTTTATATATATGAAATTTTTGATGCCCAAAGTTATAAAAACCACTCAAAATGAGCGGTTCTTATCAAATTATTTCTTAATTGTATTAAAGACCTAATTCTTTTCTTACTGCAGTGGTAGCATCAGTACCTCCTCTGTAAATTAACCCAACAGTATTTGAGTCGAAGATGAAATCCCATCCATTAGCTTTTGCTACTTTTTCTACTGCATCATTGATTTTTCTTTTTCAATAGGAGCGTAAGCATCGCCTTTGTCTTTTGATAAATCTTGTTGAGCTAATTGGAATAACTGCTGAAGATTTTGTTGTTTTTTTCTGTAAATCTTGCTCTTTTGCACCTCTTTGTGCTTCAGTCATTTTAGCAGCTTCCTTTTTGGTAGGCTTCTATTTCTTTTGTAGAGCTTGTCCTTGTTTTTCTATTTCAGTTTCTTTGGTTTTTACTGAAAGCTTCTAATTGTTCGTCGGCTTTTTCTTCTCAGGCATATCATTAAGAATACCAGCTACATCAAGAGTTGCTATTTTTGAGCTTTCATTGTACCAAAAAGACATTAAAACCATTGTTAATGCCAATAATAATCCTGTTTTTTCATAATCAAATATAACTATATTAATAAATTTATTTTCTTTTTATTGAGTTTCCTTTTTTTATTGTATTGTTTTCTTTTTCTTCTTTTTGTTAAGCAATAAATTTAATACCTTATCAGTGTAATCATATCTTTTATCAAGAAAAAGTACGCTACTATTAGAGTTTTTATCAAGAATTATGCCTAAATTATTCTTCTCGGCTATGCTTTTGATAGCTGTCCAAATTTTTATCTTGAAAAAGGACGAACCATATTGGCTCTTATATTGTTTATTTCTCCTTGTGCAGCAAATTTTTCTTTTTAAATGTTTTTTTGCATTTTTCTCATGAAGAGCATACACTTTCCTTTTCTCTAGATTTTAGCTGGTCTCCAACTAAAAGAATCCTTTCATTTTCTAATAACTCCTTTTTCTTTTCATACTCCATTTGGAGTTTCTCCAATTCTGTTTGCCATAATTGAATTTGTTGATTAAATCTAGTATCAGCCTCTTTGTATTCTGGGAGACTTTTTAGGAGATAATCATGTATCAATCACACCAATTTTTCTGTGCCGAAGATACGCCAAATCCCCAAAAATAACAAAATAAATAATATAAATAATGTAAATTGTTTCATTTTTTAAAAAGAAAATTATAGTGATTGGTTCATCAAGAAGTGAGTTTGCCAGCCTGATGGGGTATTTGTTGTTCCATTAGGATATTTATCAATACCATAAGCAAAAATCAAACCCAATAAGACCAAAAAGCACTCATATTGATTCTAATTCCTACACCTACAGATCTTTTTAGTTTAAAGGATTATAGTTTAGCTAAAATCCATTCCAAGCATTTCCTGCTTCTGCAAAAGGTTAGAGCATAGATTTTTGCTGTTTTGGTTCATGGAAATAGGATATCTAAGTTCCATAGTAAATCTATATATAATGTAGTCCTCCCGTAGGGGTAATATCAGTGGTTCCTCCTCCTGTGGTAGATGCATCTTCATATCCCCTTAAAGGAATAAGCTCTCTACCATCATATCGACCGCTATAAAGCCCTGTGCCTCCCATATAGTAACGCTCAAAAGGTGGAGCTCCCAGTTCTTTGTTGTATCCGCTATGAATCCCATTTCAGCAGCACTTCGGAGAACTAATTTTTCCTATGAGCTCATTATAGGCATCAGCTTTGAATTTAATCTTATAATATTCCATCCACTTAAATTTCTCCGAAGTAGCCATTGTAGAGTAATCTTTCTTGTTAAAGGCTGAATATGGTGGAGTGAGTTTTGCTGAAAGTTCAATATTAGAACCTGTTGTAGGAAATATAGGGTCGTAACCTGCTGAATTTCGGCCCAAACTTACATTGAAAGCGAAATTATTGGCATTACCATTGTATATTAATTCATTACCGTAGTAAAAGCCATAGTTATTAAAATCATATCTTTGGTAAGAAATTCCCGTGTATAATGTAAAATAGTTATCGGGCCAATGGAGCAATCTATTCAGCCCTGCAGAAGCCGATGAAATATTCAATTTCATGGTTTGTCCGTGAGTATCAGAGTATTTTTACATTAGATTTGACTTTAAACTCAAAAGATAGGGAGGTTTTGTCTTTTTCCGAAAAATCCAAGGTTCAATAAAAGATAAGCTATAACTTTTTAAAGTATTGCCCAGCTTGAGCTTGTAGGGATAAGGTCTGTCCATCTCCTTGTGGAATTAATTTTTGAACTTTAGAAATTTTCTTAAAGAGAAATTGTTAAAAGTTAAACCAAGAGTTCCGATGAATGTATTCCCTCCATAACCTGCTTGTAACTGAATTTGAGATGAGCCTTTCTCTTCTAAATTCCAGTGGATATCTACGGTGTTATCTTCTGGATTAGGCTGGATGTTTTGGCTAATTTTTGAGGGTCAAAAAATTGCATTCCTAAGCTAAATCAAAAGTAAGTTCTTTTGATATCACTTTTGGAGAATAACTTTCCAGGTCTAGTTCTTAATGCACGGAGAATTACATGGTCATGAGTAGTTGTATTTCCTGACCATGTTACCTTTGTTCCAAGTAGCTCTTTTCGCCTTCTGTTATTCTAATTTCAAGATTAATCGTATCTCCTACTATGGATTTTTCTATTGGTGTAATATTTGAGAATAGATATCCATTGTTCATATATAATGACCTCAAGTCTGAATCATCTTCTTTACCACCATCTTCTCCTACTTTTTATTAAATCCTACGGCATCATAAATATCACCAGTTTTAGTAGCCTAAAAGCCTTTGGAGTGTTTCTGTAGAGTATACGGTATTCCCATAGAACTCAATATTCCCAATGTAATATTTTTCCCTTCTTCTAGTTTTATTCCAATATCAAAGCCTTTTCATTTCGACTGATGGTATCGGAGACTATTTTCGCATCTCTATATCCCAAGGATTGGTAATAGTTGATTAAAATTATGTTTATCATCCTCATATTTTATCTTTGATTAACTTTGGATGCTTTTAGACTAAAAACTTCTTTTGTTTTGTATTTTTAGTCCTTTTTCTTAATTTTCTTGGAAGAAATGGTATCATTTCCTTCAAAAATGAATACTTACAATCTTTTACTTTTTCCTTTTTCAACTTCTATTGTCCAGTCTATTAATCAGAGTTTTTGTACTTATTTTTCTTGTATATTAATTTTTAGCATCAGCAAATCCCTTTTGGATATAAGTTTGAGGAATTTTAGTTTTAAGAGTCGAAATAAGGTTTTCAGTGATTTTTAGTTCCAGGTTTAAGGTCATTGTCTTTCAAGAATTTTTCATTTTGAGATTTTTTAATACCTCTACCTATAAATTTCACTCTCCTAATTCTTTTAAACTTTTGCAATGCAAAGTTTAGAATTATTTGATTACCATCTAAAACTTTTCACATAAGACTTCTACTTTGGAGAAAGCATTTGGTATCCCAAAGTTTTTATTGCATTGCCGATTCTATGTCCTGGGATTTCTAGATTTTCTCCTTGTTGTAAGTCCTGTAAATCTTAAGATTTGTTCGGAGAGTACTTTTTACACCATCTACAACAATTCCTTTTAGAGTGTAATTCCCCTTTTTGTATTTCAGTGATTTCCGTAGTGGGCTGTGTAGGAGTTAACTTCTTGTGCTTTAGCCTCTAAGGTTGTCATTAAAAGAACGATGGGTAATATTCTAAAATTCATTATATATCTGATTTCTAAATTTGCTATTTATTATTTTGCTCTAATTGTTCACTGATTTTTCCAAATCTTCTTTCTTTAGATTGATAGTCTAAAACACATTGATATAGATGTTTTTCTGTAAAATCAGGCCAAAAATATCTAGGAATCGTAGCTCTGCATATGCGATTTGCCAAAGAAGAAAATTACTTATTCTTATTTCTCCACTAGTTCTGATTAGTAAGTCTACAGGAGGAATATCTCTGGTATAAAAGTGGTTTTCAAAAATTTTTCATTAATATCTTCTTCACTGATTTCGCCATTTTTACTTTTTCGAAATGGCTTTTACTGCACTTAAAAATCTCTTTTTGAGAGCCATAGCTTAATGCTAAAAACTAAATTACCATTGGTGTTATTTTTAGTGAGTTCTATAATATTATAAGCTGTTCTCTTACATTTCTCTGGAAGCTTTTCCAGAGTCTCCTATGGCGTGAATTCTTAATCCTTTTGCGAAAAATTTCTTCAGCCTCTTGAAGCAGGGTTTCAGAGAGTAGATTCATTAGTGTATCTACTTCATCCGTAGGTCTATTCCAATTTTCTGTAGAAAAAGTATATAGAGTGAGATATTTTTACCGATTTTATTACATGCATTAATGTGCATTTCTTACAGCATTAATTGCATTTTTATGACCAAAGGTTCTTTCTTGGTCTCTATGTTTTAGCCCATCTTCCGTTGCCATCCATAATGATAGCGATATGTTCTGGGTACTTTTTAGGGTTAATATTTTCTTTAATAGATTTCATCATTTTTAATCACAATAACAAGGAGGTCTTCCAAAAGAGTAAGATATACCTATAGAGATAGAGTTTGAGCCAGTCTTTAGATTTCAAATTTCCAATTTTATTAGCGTTGATAAAAATTATCAAAAAGCCTTTACTGCATTAGGTAAATTTGTCTCAGGAATATTTGAATAAGATACATTATAATCAGTGTGTTCTATATTATTATAATCTAAATCATCAGTGAAAAGTAGGGCGAAAAGTTAATTCACCGTAAACAGCATGATTGTAATTGAACTTATATTTTTATTCCAATACCGAAAAGGAATGCTCCTGATAGTTTCTTGATAGGATTTTTGAGTATGAGGGAGTAATGGTGTAGTTAGTCATTGTTGAATTAGTTTTTTCTGTAACAACGAATGAGTATGAAGGGCTAGGGTTGTACCATAGTCCAGATATTCCCTATGAAAATGTAAGGACTCACATGGATTCTCTAAGTTCACTGTTAATAGGGAAAAAAATTATATTCAAAAGGTTATAGCAGCTTCTAAAATATTGTTAGAAAAAGAAGAACCTCTATTTTTCTGTATAATTCTTTGGGCATCAGTATCAGTATAGTAGATGTGATGATAACCCAAATGTAAATTTTTAGACCTTGGTATGGATTAGAAATTTCTTTTGTAAGAAAGCTCCGATATGGATAGGGATTTCACTAGTTATATTTTCAGGAAATATCTGTATGTAATTAGTTTTACCAATATCACCTACGATATTAGCAGTACCTACTCTTAAAACCTATCTCATGGCGTTGAGCATTAAAACAATGCAAATCCAAAAGAATAAATTGATAATGAATAACTTTTTCATAGTTTAGAGTTTTTATCTCTATTACATAATTTGCAAATATATAACATTTTTATATTAAGGACATTGATAAATTTTTAGTTAAAAAGCAAAAATATTTAATCAACTGTATTAAAATAGAGATTTAAGGGTGAGGGAATATACAAGTGAGATTGTTTTGTGTAAAAAAATATGAGTGATTGGCATAAAAAATTGCTATGAAACCCTAATGTTATAATTAGTTTTAGTTATTTTTGTAGTGTCACTTTTAGAATCTGTTTTTAATGAGACTACATTTAGAATCCGATAGATGTTAGAGTCTATTAGCCATGATCCGAGAGCCTTAAAATATTCTCGGATTTTTATGTTATTATTCTACAATATAAAAACTATTATTTATTTTTCAGTTTTGTTCCTTTTGTGGAGAATTTTGATTTCTAAAATTCTGCTCTTCTTGAAGAGAAAATAGGGGATGATAATGAAATTCTTGAGCTTTACTTTTGATTAATTGTTTCGCTAAGAATAAAAAGTGATGTGCTTCCTCTTTTTGACAGAAATTAAATTTTTGTTGGTAAAAGAATGAGATAAAACCTCATCTTTTTGTTCCCAATAAAAATTATAGCAAATTCGTGTCAAAACAAAAAGCAATCCTAAAAATAATGATTTAAGAAAAGATTTTTAAGGTTTTGGGACGAACGAAAATTTCTCTTAAAAATAAACAATAAATAATAAAATAGATAATTCTATAAAATTTAATGGGATGTTTTGTAGAAAAACTGAAATCCCAACGAGAGAAAAAGCTATCATATTTAAGAAAAACTCGCAGATAAATCATAAATATCTCAAAGATTTCATCAACAGCAAGATTAAAACCCAAATAAAGATACAAACAATAAATGAAAAATAATGAATGCTTGTGAGATAAATATACTTATGGTATTAATGAAAAATCGATAGCCAAGAGAATTGATGAAAAATAATAAATGACTAGAGGTATTACAGCTAGTTGGGCGGAAAAGCTTAAAAGCAAAGGAATTTAGGGTGAATCTTAAAATGTGATTTTTTTACTTTTTCCGAAAAAGCTGAATAATTGGTTGATAAAGCCAAAAATTCCTAAAACAGCCATAAAAACTAAATTGAAAAACCTATATTTGAAGAGTTGGTGTATTCCATGTTAAAATAAGAAGAGCAGAAAAGAGCGATGGAATGTAATAAAGTCAGGGTTTTTCTTTGTAAAAATATCATTATATAATACAGAAATCATGATGCAGGACCTCATGACAGAATTGCCATAATCAATTAAAAATAGCAAATGCCCAAATGGCTAAAAGAGAAAGATAAATCGGTATATTTCTATATTTTACGGAGAAAAATAGGTTTGAGAAAAAGAGAATTAAGAGAAAAATAATTGCCATATGAGATCCTGAAATTGCTAGGATATGAAGTAAGTCCTGTTCAGGTGAAATTTCTGGATGATTTCTTTGTCAATTTCTGTGCGGTCAGCGAGAATAATCCCCTTTTAGTAATGCTTTGATTTTTGGGGCTGAAGGGAGGACTGCTCGATTCTATTTTAGGAGAATCCATCGTTGGTGTTTGATTCTATCAGTAATGGAAAGTTCAGTTTTGAGGAATGACCGAAATTTCATTAGAATATATCCTTGAACAAAAATTTTTGTCGTGCCAAATATTTTTGGTAATTGAATTAGAAAATCATGTTGAGGCTTCTCTGTGGGGTTAAGATAAGCTTTGAGTGTGTATATGTGTAGAAAATTCAATTTCCTGTTGGTTTTTGGAATAGAAATAACAGCAGAAAAAGGAGTTTTTAAAATTCAGAATCTGTATTTCATAGCGTCTATTTTTCCTCGTTAGAGTTAAGTTTTTGTTCTAATTTGAAAACTATATTTAATCGGTTTGTTTTTAGCAAAGAGTGGGAAGTTGTTCAGGTTTTAGAATTGAGAAAATGAATGAAAATTCCCTAAACTGAAAAAAATAAAAATAAAAGAAAAATGGATTTGATTTTATCAAAAAAATAGGGTTTTGATGCTTCCTAATCCGAATAAAATAACACCTAAAAACAATGCCACTAATCACCCATAATTGGGATAAATTAAAGTGATCTTTGAAAAGCAGATTCCTAATATAAATCCCAAAGTGCAGACAAAAAGTGGCTGTTTGTTCATTGATGTTAAAGAGATTATTTTACATAAAGTACCTTTTTGATTTCTTCTTTTACTTCTTCTACTTTTTGGAAACCATTCTGCGAAAAGTAGGTGCGGAATATGGTGCAGGAGTATCAGGGTGGTAATTCTTTTGATAGGAGCATCAAGGAAATCAAAAGCTTTTTGTTGAACCATGTAGGTGACTTCTGAAGCCACAGAGCCAAACGGCCAAGCTTCTTCTAAAAATTACCAATCAGTTGGTTTTTACGGAATTGATAATCTGTATCGTAATCTAATGGGCGGATTGTTCTTAAATCAACTACCTCTACAGAAATATTTTTCTTGAGCCAAATCTTCTGCGGCTTGTAGAGCAAGTTTGATGATTTTTCCCAAAAAGTTACTAATGTAACATCAGAGCCTTCTCTTTTGACATCGGCTTTTCCGATAGGGAGATAATATTCCTCCTCTGAATTTCCATCTTGTCGCCATACATTTGCTCGGATTCCATGAAAATCACAGGGTCATATCTTGAATGGCTGTTTTCAAAAAGCCTTTCGCATCGTAAGGATTTGATGGGACTACGACTTTTAGACCTGGGCAGTTGGCGTACCAACTTTCAAAAAGCTTGGGAATGAGTCGCTCCCAATTGTCCTGCTGAAGCAGTTGGTCCTCTAAAAACAATAGGATGTTCCATTGTCCTCCGCTCATTTGATACATTTTAGCGGCATTAGAGATGATTTGGTCTATGGCAACCATAGAAATTGAAAGTCATAAATTCTACTATAGGGCGGTTACCATTCATGGCAGCTCTATTGAAATTCCAGCAAAGCCTAATTCTGAAATGGGAGAGTCAATCACTCTTTTGGACCAAATTCATCAAGCATTCCTTTAGATGCTTTATAAGCTCCATTGTATTCAGCAACTTTCCTCACCGATAAGGTATATAGATTCATCTTTACGCATCTCTTCACTCATGGCTTGAGCGATGACCTCACGAAATGTATATTCTTTCATATTAAATCATAAATTAAACCGCAAAGGTAATAAAAATGTAGCAATTTACAAAACATACCACAGGATATTCTGTGGTATTTTGTTGTAAAAACAGTGTTTTTTTATCTCTTTTAAATTCTCTTACAGAGCCATCAAGATTGAAATTGATGTTGTATTTTTCTCTTGTTCCTTCAATGGTATTCGCATCCCAATATCTCTTGAGTCAGGAACCCAAAGTCTGAAATAGATGTAGTCTAATTCTGCATTTTTCAGCTCCTTCTACGGTGGCTGCTTTTTCTTTTCCAGTTTTTATAAACTCATTGCCACGGTTGCAAATTTAATATCATTTAGTGGGGTTGAGTTATCTTTTCAAATCACCTCCGCCAGAGATTTTGCACAGGTTGAGGTTCGCTCCATTTTCCACCTTTGATAAGTGTAGTGGTCTACATTTTCAGGTTTTTCAGGGTCAATGAGTTCAATCTCAATACGAGGCATTGTTCCTCCATAAAATTGCACATTTTGAAAAAAACTTGAACATCTTTCCCTTTGAATTTTGGTAGTTCTTTTAGGGCATCTTCTGCTTTTTGTAGTTCCTCAGTGTTAGTTAGTAAATCAGAACCTGTTGCGTTTGCTACTTGACTTACGAGCATCAGCTAAACTTTCTCCTTTTTACCGCAAGATTGAGCTACTCCCTAATGTTAGAGCAATGCCTAATGCTCCGATGATAAATTTACTGGTCTTCATAAATAAAAATATTAAAGTTACTTCTGCAAAGTTAAGGAATATTTTTCTGAAAAATCAATAAAAAATTTTTGTAAAAATAAAAATAAAAATAAAATAAAAATAAAATAAAAATAAAATAAAAAAATTTTTGATTTTAAGCAACTTAATTTGTTAAAAACCTACTTTTTGAAAAATATAGAAAACATCTTTTAGTTGAAAAAATAGTTAGTTAAATAAAATTTTTATATCTTTGCCGAGCTTTTGTGGATAATTTTTGGCAAAGCATGAAGAAATTAAATTAACATCTTTCTTGTTTTTTAGTCCCACAAATCTTGCCAAAAACTAAGAGATGAGAAATACAAAGTGATATTTTATATGTCAAACAAAGAAGAGGTTTTATTAAACCAAAATGTAGCTCCTGAACAATTTGATTGGGATTCTTTTTGAATCTGGTCTTAATGCTGAGGATAGAAAGAGTGAATTAGAAGAAATTCACAAAGGTTCTCTTAATGATCTTTCTGAGACAGATGTGATTATCGGTAAAGTAGTAAGATTAACCGATAAAGAGGCGATTGTAGATATTAACTTCAAATCAGAAGGAGTTATTTCTCTTAATGAATTCCGTTACAACCAAGGCCTTAAAGTAGGCGATGAGGTAGAGGTAATGGTGGACAGAAGAGAAGATAAAACAGGTCAGTTACAATTATCTCATAAAAGCAAGAACGCTTAAAGCTTTGGGATAAAGTAAATGAATACCATCAATCTGGTGAAATCGTAAATGGTTTTGTAAAATCAAGAACAAAAAGGAGGTATGATTGTAGATGTGGTCGGTATTGAAGCATTCTTGCCTGGTTCTCAGATTGATGTGAAGCCTATCAAAGATTATGACCAATTCGTAGGAAAAACTATGGAGTTTCAAGGTTGTTAAAAATCAATCCTGAGTTCAAAAATGTAGTAGTTTCTCACAAAGCATTGATTGAAGCTGATATTGAAGGTCAGAAAAAGAAATCATTGCTCAATTAGAAAAAGGACAAGTTCTTGAAAGGAACTGTTAAAATAGTACATTTCTTATGGTGTGTTTTATTGACCTTGGTGGCGTAGATGGATTGATTCACATCACAGACCTTTCTTGGTCAAGAGTAAATCATCCCATCAGAAATCCTTTCAGAAGGACAAACTGTGAAAGTTGTAATTCTTGACTTTGATGATGAGAAGACAAGAATCCAATTAGGTATGAAGCAACTGGAGCCACATCCATGGGAGAGCTCTTTCTGCAGACCTTAAAGTAGGTGATAAAGTAAAAGGAAAAAGTAGTGGTTCTTGCTGACTATGGTGCGTTTGTAGAGATTGCACCTGGTGTAGAAGGTCTTATCCATGTTTCTGAAATGTCTTGAGTCTACTCATTTGAGAAGTGCAGGTGATTTCGTGAAAATTGGTGATGAAGTAGAAGCAGTAGTGCTTACTTTAGATAAAGAAGAAAGAAAAATCTCTTTAGGAATTACACAATTAACTCAAGATCCTTGGGCTGATATACAAGCAAAAATATCCAGTAGGTTCTAAACATACAGGGGTCTGTAAGAAACTTTACGAACTTTGGTATTTTCGTAGAATTAGAAGAAGGAATTGACGGATTGGTGTATATCTCTGATCTTTCTTGGACTAAGAAAATTAAGCATCCGTCTGAATTCTGTTCAGTAGGTGATAAGTTAGAGGTAGTTGTTTTTAGAATTAGATGCTGAAGCGAGAAGACTATCTCTTGGTCACAAACAATTAACTAGAAAATCCTTTGGGATAAATTTGAAACTAAATATGCAGAAGGAACTGTTCATACAGGAAAGCTGTAGAGGTTTTTGACAAAGGTGCTCAAGTTCAGTTTGAAGATGCAGAGGTAGAAAGCATTCTGCCCTTCAAGATTATTAGAAAAAGAAGATGGTTCTAAGATCAAAAAGGAGAAGATGCTCAATTTAAAGTGATAGAGTTTAATAAAGATTTCAAGAGAGTAGTGGTTTCTCATACAGGTCTTTTTAGAGAAGAAGAGAAGAAAAATGTAAAAGAAGCTGCTAGCAAAAATCTTCTTCAAAAATGAAGAAAAACTACGCTTGAGATATTGATGTCTTGCTGAATTGAAAAAAGAAAAATGGAAGGAAATAATCTCTGAGATTTTTAGAATAAAAACTCCACTCTGATGATCTCGGGAGTGGAGTTTTACTAACTACAAAGAGTCCTGCAACTCTAGCCAACGCATTTCATAGTCTTCTAATTTTTGTGAAATATTTTCTAATTGTGCAGAAAGTTGAGAAATAATATTGTAATCCATTTCGTTATTTAGTTTTTTTCCAAAATTTCTCATTTCTTTGAATTTCCAAAATGGGGATTTCTTTTTCTATGGGATTCTAATCCTTTTTGTTCCTTTGAAACTTAATTTTTCTTTGGTTTTTCAGGTTTTTACTTTCTTTCTTTTTCTTGATGGTCGGATTTTTATCTCCTTTGTTTCTGATTTTTGCATTTTACTTCGGTATTCAGTGAATGTCCCAATAAAATTTTTGATTTTTCCATTTCCTTCAAAAACTAGTAGGTGGTCGGTGATTTTATCCATGAAATATCGGTCATGTGAAACAATAATGAGACAACCTTTTGAAATTGTTGTAAAAAGCTTTCCAAAAATAGTTAAAAGTTGGTAAATCCAAATCGTTAGTTGGTTCTGTCAAAAATCAAAAAATTAGGATTTTGAAATAAGATAGAGATAAGGTAAAGTCTTCTTTTCTCCTCCACTAAGATTGGAAATAGCGGTGTATTGAGTTTGCTCATTAAAGAGAAACATTTTCAAAAATTGAGATGCTGGATATGCTTTTTCCATTAGCTAAAGGGTAAGATTCAGCGATATCTTCTCATGAAGTCAATGACTCTTTGCTCTTCTTTAAAATGCAATCCTTTTTGAGAAAAATAGCCGAATTTAATGGTTTCTCCTATTTCTATCTCTCCGCTATCGTATTTTCTAATCCTTGAATGATATTGAGAAGAGTGGATTTTCCTACCCATTTTTCCAATAATTCCTATCTTTTGCACCTCTTTGAAATTGATAACTGAAGTTATCTAATAAAACTTTATCGCTAAAAACTTTTATTGATATTTTTGAGTTCTAAGATTTTTACCCAATCTTTTCATTTCAAAATTTAGTTCCAATTTCTGTTTGCTTGTATCGGTCTTGGCTAATCTTTTCGGTTTTCATAAAATGAATCAATGCAGCTTTTTAGATTTGGTGCCTCTAGCTTTAGGGTTGTCTTCTTATCCATTCTAATTCTCTGCGGTATAGATTGTTTGCTTTTATCAATATTTGCTTCTAAATTTTCTTCTCTGGATACTTTTTATTTTCTAAATATTGGGCATACGCTCCGTGATGAATGTAAAGTTTTTGGTCTTCAATCTCCCAAATAGTGTCGCAAATATTATCTAAAAAAATAGCGGTCGTGAGTTACAAGGAGAAGTGTAAGCTTTTGCTTTGGAAAGATACTGTTCTAACCATTCTACCATGTCAATGTCAAGATGGTTAGTGGGCTCATCCATGATGAGAAGCGTATGTTTATGCTCTGCTCTTGTTTCTATAAGAAGTTTTTGCCAAAGCGATTCGTTTTATCTCTCCTCCTGATAGGTTTTTCATTTTGGAATTCAAGTTGTTGATTTTTCAATTGGGATAAAATTTGTTTTCATTTCGTTTTCTAATCCCCATGCTTTTTGCATTTCCATTTCAGTAAGTGCATTTTCCATCAAATCAGCATCGTTTGAAATAATTGCTTTTTGGTAATTTTTAATGCTAAAATGGGAGGAGAATCAAGACTCATGATAAATTCCGAGATATTTTTGTTCCCATTAAATTTTATTTCTTGGTCAAAAAGCACAACTTGAATGTCCTTATTAATACTAATTTTTCCACTATCAGCAAAAATCTTGTCCCGTTAAAATTTTTAGTAAAGTAGATTTTTCCGCTACCATTTTTAGCAACGATAGCAATTTTTATCTCCTTCGTTAATATTAAAAGAAATATCTTCAAATAGAGTGATAATTCCATAAGTTTTTGTTAAATTTTCTACATTAATATAATTCATAAAAATAGATTTCAAATATCGTGAAAAATATTATAAAATTATAGAAATGTCTTTCTGAGAAATGACATTAAAATCTGTTAAAAATACAATTGAAAATCAGGATGTTGTATGTATGAGGTGTGTGGTAAAGCTAAGATGGTTGGATATTAAAAAGTTTTTAATACCTTTTGCAGAATAGAAATGGTTCCGTGGCCGAGTGGTTAGGCAGCGGTCTGCAAAAACCGTCTACAGCGGTTCGAATCTGCTCGGAACCTCTAATTTTTGACACTTCTAGTTTGAAGTGTATAAGAGCTATTGTGGTTTTTCGTTAAATAAATTAGATTTTATAAGAGTGTTAGAGAAAAATGAAAAGGTAATATTTTGAATATAATTTGCATTGTATTGATATTATATTTGCACTCAGATAATTAAATAGTATAAAATTAAAATAATTTAAATCATGGCAAAGGAAACGTTTAATCGTAGTAAACCGCACTTTGAACATTGGTACTATTGGTCATGTTGACCATGGTAAGACTACCTGACTGCTGCAATTTCTAAAGTGTTGTCAGATAAAAGGTCTTGGCAGAAAAAGAGATTTTTCTGCAATTGACTCTGCTCCAGAAGAAAAAGAAAGAGGTATTACTATTAATACATCTCATATTGAATATGAAACTGAAAAATAGACACTATGCCATGTTGACTGTCCTGGTCACGCTGACTATGTGAAAAACATGGTTACAGGTGCTGCTCAAATGGATGGTGCTATTTTTGTATGTGCTGCAACTGATGGGCCGATGCCACAAACAAGAGAGCATATCTTGCTTTGTCGTCAGGTTAAATGTACTAGAATTGTGGTGTTCATGAATAAAAGTTGATATGGTTGATGATGCGGAGTTGTTAGAGTTGGTAGAGCTTGAGTTGAGAGATCTTCTTTCTTCTTATGAGTATGATGGGGATAATTCTCACTGTAATCAAAGGTTCTGCTCTTGGAGCTTTAAATGGAGATGCTAAATGGGTTGCGACTGTAGAAGAATTGATGGATGCGGTGGATAATTGGATTGAGCAGCCAGTAAGAGATGCTGATAAGCCATTCTTGATGCCAATAGAAGATGTGTTCTCTATTACAGGTAGAGGTACTGCAGCAACAGGTAGAATAGAAGCAGGTGTTATCAATACAGGGGGATCCTGTAGATATCATTGGTATGGGTGCTGAAAAAGTTAACTTCTACTGTTACTGGGGGTTGAGATGTTTGAAAAATTTTTGGATAGAGGAGAAGCTGGGGATAATGTTGGTCTGTTATTAGAGGTATCGAGAAGACTGATATTAGAAGAGGTATGGTGATTGCTAAGCAGGGTTCTGTAACTCCACATAAGAAATTTAAAGCAGAGGTTTATATTCTTTCAAAAGAGGAAGGAGGTCGTCATACTCCATTCCATAATAAGTATCGTCCTCAGTTCTATGTAGAACTACGGATGTTACAGGTGAGATTTTCTTGCCAGAAGGAGTAGAAATGGTAATGCCTGGTGATAACTTGACTATTGAGGTTGAATTGTTACAGCCAATCGCTCTTAATGTAGGTCTTAGATTTGCTATTAGAGAAGGTGGTAGAACTGTAGGATGCAGGTCAAGTAACTGAAATTTTAGATTAATCCTAAAAATTAAATAATAAATAAAAAAGTTTCCAGTAGGAAGTCTTAATGGAACTTTTATAAACTACGGGCATCGTCCAATGGTAGGATACCGGTCTCCAAAACCGTTGATCTGGGTTCGAATCCTAGTGCCTCGTGCTAATTTAACAAATAAATAAAGTAAAAACTAGGGTGTATTTTCTAAAGTCTTGATAGAAGAATTTCCTTAGTATTTTTATTTTTATAAGATTAATCATTAGAGATGAGTTCATTTATAGATTTTTGTAAAGGATTCTTATATAGAATTTAGGAGAAAGTAGAGTGGTCAAAGTGGAGTGAGTTGCAATCATCTGTTGTTATCGTAGCTATATCAGCATTATTATTAGCTGTATTTACATTTGGAGTAGATACAACTTTTTAGTATGATGATTAAGAATTTATATTCTTTATTTATAAATTTGTTTAACTCAAAAATATTTTCCTATGAATGAATTGAAATGGTATGTACTGAAAGCTATAAGTGGACGGGAAAGTAAGGTTAAAACTTATATAGAGACTGAGATAAAGAGGGTGAGGGTATGAGTCTTATGTACACAGGTGATAATTCCCTACCGAGAAGGTGATTCAAATGAGGAATGGATATTAAAAGAAAGACCTTATTATCCTGGATATTTGATGGTAGAAGCTAATTTAACAGGAGAGATTCCTCATATGATTATATTCTGGGGTAATTTCGTTTTTGAGTTTAACAAAGGGGGAGATCCTGTACCAATGAGAAAAATCAGAAGTAAATAGAATGTTAGGAGAATGGATGAGTTGTCTGAGTTTGCAGTAGATGTAGAAATTCCATTTGTAGTAGGGTGAAAGTATTAAGGTGATAGATGGACCGTTTAATGGTTTCAATGGAGTTATTGAAAAATTCATGAGGATAAAAAGAAATTGGAAGTAAAAGGTTCGTATATTTGGTAGGGAAACTCCGTTGGAGTTAAGTTATAGCAAGTAGAAAAAGCTTAGAAATAAAAACTACTCTTTTTGAGAAAAGAGTAGTTTTATTATGTTGAGAAAAAGAAAAATATATAGTTTTATTGTTGCAATAATATAAATAAATTTTTACATTTGCAAAAATAATCTCTTTAGGTGTATTCATGGAGTAGAATATACTTTTAGGTATCAAAATGCTTCCCACATTTTATAATTTTTAATTAATTAAGAACATGGCAAAGAAAGTCTTTAAAATGGTGAAACTTCATGAAGGGTGGAAGCAGCCAATCCTTTCTCCACCAGTAGGTCCAGCTTTTGGGGTTCTGCAGGGGTGAATATTATGGAGTTTTTGTAAACAATCTAATGGAAGAACACAAGATAAGCCAGGTCAAATTTTCACCTGTAGTTATTACAGTTTACGAAGATAAGTCATTTGAATTTATCATCAAAACGCCTCCTGCTGCAGTTCAGCTACTGGAAGCGTCAAAGTAAAAAGGATCTGGAGAACCTAATAGAAATAAGGTAGGAAGTGTTTCTTGGGAACAAGTGCAAAAATAGCTGAAGATAAAATGGAGATCTTAACTGCTTTACATTAGATTCAGCTTTTAAGTATGGTCGCAGGGACAGCAAGATCGAGTGATTAAAAATGTAACAGGAACAAAACCTAACGCTCAAAAATTGACAAATGGCAAAATTAACAGAAAGCAAAAAGAAGCTGTTGCAGAAGCTTGAAAAAGAATAAGGTGTATTCGTTAGAAGAGGCTTCATCATTGGTGAAAGAAGTAAATATCGCAAAAATTTGATGCTTCTGTAGATATCGCTGTAAGGTTAGGTGTAGATCCTCGTAAAGCTAATCAAATGGTAAGAGGGTAGTTTCTCTTCCTCATGGAACAGGTAAAGATGTTCGTGTATTAGCTTTGGTTACTCTGATAAAGAGGCAGGAAAGCAAAAGAAGCGAGGTGCAGATTATGTAGGTTTAGATGAGTATCTAGATAAGATTAAAGGTGGATGGACTGATGTAGATGTTATCGTAACTATGCCTGCTGTAATGGGAGAATGAGGACCGTTAGGGAAGAGTTCTTGGTCCGAGAGGTTTAATATCAAAATCCTAAGTCTGGTACAGTTACTATGGAAATAGGAAAGGCAGTATCAGAGGTGAAAATCAGGTAAAATTGATTTTAAAGTAGATAAATATGGGATAGTGCATGCTGGTATCGGTAAAGTGTCTTTTGATGCTGATAAAATCAAAGAGAATGCTCACAGGAGCTTATTCAAACCTTGATTAAGTTAAAACCGACAGCTGCAAAAGGAACTTATGTAAAGAGTATTTATTTCCTCTACTATGAGCCCTGGTATTACTATTGATACTAAATCTGTTAACTAAAAATCTGAAAGACAATGACAAAGAAGAAAAAGTATTAGTAATACAAGAATTAAAGAATTGTTGCAAGATGCGAAAGTAGTCTATGTAGTAAGTCTTGAAGGAATGAATGCTGCTGCTATCAGATTTTAGAAGACAAGCATTTAAAAATAATATTACGCTAAAGTTGTAAAGAATACATTGCTTCTAGCGATGGAGCAATTAGAAGGAGGGATTATTCAGAAATGTTTTCTACTTTCAAAGGAAATTCAGCATTGATGATTTCTGAAACTGCTAATGCTCCTGCTAAGTTGATCAAGAACTTTAGAAAAAGAAAAGAAGCATTTCCTGCATTGAAGTCAGCTTATTTACAAGAGACTTTCTATTTAGGAGACAATACTTTAGAAACTCTAGCTAATATCAAGTCTAGAGAGAGATGATCGGAGAAATCATTGGATTTAGCTTCAGTCTCCAATCAGAAATGTACTTTCTGCTTTACAGAACAAGCTCAGAGGGCAGAGCAAGAAGTTTTCCAGAAGCACCAGTAAGAAAGTGAGAATAATTTTTCTTTTCAGGGAAAATTTGAGTTTGAGACACTCAATTAAAATTAAAAATAAATCGTTAAACCAATTAAAAACATTATTAAAATGTCAGATTTGAAAAATTTAGCGGAAACGCTTGTTAATTTAACAGTAAAAAGAAGTAAACGAGTTAGCAACTATTCTTAAAAGACGAATACGGAATTGAACCAGCTGCAGCTGCAGTAGTAGTAGCAGGAGGGTGCAGCAGGAGAAGCTGCTGAAGAAAAAAACAGAATTTGATGTAATTCTTAAATCAGCAGGTGCTTCTAAATTAGCTATCGTTAAATTAGTAAAAGATTTAACAGGTGCTGGTCTTACAAGAAGCTAAAGATATCGTAGATGGTGCTCCTGCTCCTATCAAGACTGGAGTTCCAAAAAGATGAGGCTGAAGCTCTTAAAAACAATTAGAAGAGGCTGGTGCTGAGGTAGAATTAAAATAATCATAGCGATTATAGAATAAAATAGACCCCTACTAAATTTTATTAGTAGGGTGACATTGAAAAATATAAATAATCAGCTAATTCTACTCCATTTGTTTTTCCTCTATATTGTTTTATATAGTAATTTTAAGTTTTTCATGTTGAGAAGAGTTTAAAAGAGGGTCATTTTGTAAGAGCATTTTTCTATGTTAGATTTGGCTACTTTTATAATATTTCCATCTTTGATTAAAATCTAATATTTTTGAAATCTACTATTCCGCTTTGTTGAGTTCCAAAGTATATCTCCAGTTCCTCGTAGTTGCATATCCACTTCAGAAATTTTTGAGTCATCATTTGTTTCACACATGGTTTTAATACGCGTTCGGCTTTCGGTAGATAATTTATTAGAAGTTATTAAGATACAATAGCTTTGTTCTGCCCTCGTCCCCACCCGTCCCTCTCAATTGATGTAATTGAGATAATCCAAAAAACGACTCGGCACTTTCTATGACCATTACAGATGCGTTTGGGACATTGACACAACTTCTATTACCGTAGTGGCGACCATAATTTGAGATTTTCCTGATGCAAATTGTTGCATGGCATTGTCTTTTTCTTGAGGTTTCATTTTGCCATGAAGAATAGTAATGTTGTAATCTGGAGCAGGAAAGTGTGAGAGATATTTGTTCAAATCCCTTCATTAAATTTTGATAGTCTAAAGTTTCTGATTCTTCAATGAGAGAGTATACGAAGTAAGCTTGTCTTCCTTTTTGAATTTCATCTTTGATGAATTGATAAACGGATATTATATTATTTTCTCTGCGATGGGCAGTAATGATGGGTTTCCTTCCCATAGGCATTTTCGTCAATGATAGACATATCTAAATCAGAATAAAAACTCATAGCTAAAAGTTCTTGGGATAGGGAGTAGCAGTCATTATCAGGATGTGAGGGGAATAGAATTTTTTTGCCCAAAGTTTAGCTCTTTTGTTCTACACCGAAACGATGTTGCTCGTCAATAATTGCTAATCCTAGTTTTTGAATTTGACTTATCTTCTAAAAGTGCATGAGTACCTATGATGATATGGAGAGTTCCATTTTCTAATTCTTGATAAATGAGTTTTCGTTCAGAGGCTTTTGTAGAACCTGTAAGTAAGCGAACATTTATCCCAGTGCCTAAAAGAAGCTCTGAAATTCCATTATAGTGCTGTTGTGCTAAAAAATCTCCGGTAGGTGCCATGAGGCAACTTTGAAATCCGTTATCTATGGCAATGAGCATTGAAAGCAGTGCTACCATAGTTTTCCCAGAGCCTACATCTCCTTGTAGAAGTCTATTCATCTGTATGGGAAGCTTCATGTCATTACGAATTTCTTTTTAGCACTCGTTTTTGTGCGTTGGTGAGATTAAAAGTTAATCGATTTTGATAGAAGTCATTGAAAAATCTCCGATGATGGGGAAGGGATTCCTTGTACGGAAGTTTTTGATGTTGTTTTTAAAGGGCGTAACCCAGTTGAAAGAAAAAAGGCCTCCTCAAATTTTAATCGTCTTTCTGCTTGTTCAAAAGCATGAATGTTTTTCAGGAAATGAATATTGAGATAGGCTTCACTTCTTTTCATGAGTTTTAATGATTTGAGTAAATACTCGGGGAGGTTTTCTTCATTAGCTCTGATATATGTTTTGAAATAATGCCTAAAAATCCCTTGGAAGAACTTCTGATTAAGCCCCTTTGTTAGCTTTTCACTACTGGGATATAGGGGCATAGACGACTTTCCTTTGTTTTATTCTCTTCTAATTCTATTTCTGGGTGAGCCATAGAGACGGAAATGTTTTTGCCCAAAGATAGTTGATTTTACCAAAAAAATATAGACCTCTCTAAATAAGGGAAATTTGCTCTTTTTAACCATTGAGAATACTGAAACCATACCAAGTCAATACTTCCTGTTTGGTCATGAAATTTAGCCGTTAATCTTTTCTGTCCTTTTGCCATAGGTTATTTCTTTAAGGTTTGAGATTTTCCCTTTGAGTTGGATTTCACATCGGATTGTTCTTGTTTTTAAATCACGGATAAGGTAGGTTTTGCTTTTTATCTAAATATCTGATAGGGTAGAAGTTCAAGAAGTCTTCTACAGTAGAGATATTCAATACTTTTGGATAAGTTTGGCTCTTTCAGGCCCTATGCCTTTTAGGTATTCTATGGGAGATGAGAGATTGATGATATTTAAATATTAAAAAATATGGTTTTACGAATTTAATAAATTTCTTTGGGAATAATCCCCTGCATTGTTCTGTAATATTGATGAAAATTTTGTATTATTCTCGGTGAAAATCAAAAATGTTTTTATTGTTGAGTTAACCTCGAAAAAAATATGGTGGAGAATTATCAAAATAGGGCTATAGACAATAAGGGAATTACTCACCAATCATTTTTGATGGCGTTAAGTTTCATCAAAGCCTCAATAGGAGTAAGGGTATTAATGTCTATTTTGGTAAGCTCTTCTCGATGTTTTTCTAAAACAGGATCGTCCAGTTGAAAGAAAGATAGCTGTATGCTTTCTTCGGTTACTTGCTTGATTTTTGAGTTTTTGGCTCTGGCTACGGCTATTTTCTAGTATTTTTAGGATGCTTTGTGCTTTAGTGATGACTTGTGAGGGCATTCCTGCTAACTTAGCGACATGTATCCCAAAAGCTATGCTCACTGCCACCAGAGATTAATTTCCGTAGGAAGATAATATTACCATTACTTTCTTGAATTGAGACATGAAGTTTTTGATTCGTTTAAAATTCACATGCATTTCATTAAGTTCATGATAATGTGGGCAAAAAGTGTCTTGGGGCGAGTGGGGTGCTGGTGTAGGTATTCTGAAATAGCCCAAGCGATGGAAATCCCATCATAGGGTGGAAGTTCCTCTTCCGATTTCATCAAGTAGAATGAGACTTCTTTCAGTGATATTGTTAAGAATATTGGCAGCTTCGTTCATTTCTACCATAAAAGTAGATTCTCCTGCAGAGATATTATCCGTAGCACCGACACGAGTAAAGATGCGGTCAACTATCCCCAATTCAGCATGTTGTGCAGGGAACAAAGCTTCCAATCTGTGCCAAGAGACAGATAATAGCGGTTTGCCTTAAAATAGCGGATTTTCCTGACATATTAGGTCCCGTTACCATAAGAATCTGTTGTGTTTTCTCGGTCAAGAAAAAAATATCGTTAGAGATATATTTTTCTCCCAAAGGAGACATTTTTTTCTATCACAGGGTGGCGACCATCTTTTATGTCTATCTTAAAGTTATCATTAAGAATAGGGTTTTATATAATTTTCAGAGATGGAAAGCTCGGAGAGGCTTATAGCACAATCTATTTGAGCAATGATTTTAGAGTTTTTCTTGAATTTGATCAATGTATATCAATACCTGTTCACAAACATTACGATAAAGACGATGCTCTAACAATGATATTTTTCCTCTGCTCCTAATATTTGGTTTTCGTATTCTTTAAGCTCTTCTGTAATGTATCTCTCGGCATTTACCAAGGTTTGTTTCTAATCCAATCTTGTGGAACTTTTGTCTTTATGAGCATTGCGAACCTCATATAGTATCCGAAAAACATTATTGAAAATCTATTTTTAGGCTTGTAATTCCTGTCTTTTCAATCTCTCTTTGGCACATTTTTCAAGGAAAGATTTACCAGAATTTTGTAAATTTCTGAGTGTATCTAGTTCTTCGGAAACTCCTGCTTTGATGACATTGCCTTTTTGAAATATTTATAGGAAGCTCTTCGTTTAGAGAGTTTTCAAGGTAAGAGATTAAATCTGAAAGGGTTAAAATAGGCTCTATCCAAGCCATAATATCATGGTAGGAATGGAGTAGAGTTTTTGATATTTTTGAATATGAATAATACTTTGTTTAAGATATCCTAGTTCTTTTGGAGTAATTTTTCTGCAGCCAATTTCCCAATTAATCGGTCTAAATCGGAAATAGATTTTTAGAGATTGGGAGATATGATATTTCAGTTCTTCATTCTCATTAAAAAACTCTATAAGAGATAAGCGACGATTGATTTTCATTAACATTTTTAGTGGTAGAATGACTCTTCTTCTCAGTAACCTACCGCCCATAGGTGTAAAGAGTATGGTCTATGATGTCCAAAAGACTCTTTTCCATTGGGATTATTTGAATGTACAATTTCTAAATTTCTTAAAGTGAAAATTATCCAATGTGAGGTAGTCTTCTTGAGGGATACTTTGTATTTTTGGTAATATGCTGTAAAAGAGAATGATGAGTGTCTTCTACTAAATAAGCAAAAAATAGCTCCTGCAGCTATAATTGCAAGTCGGTATTCCTCAATGCCGAAGCCTTTTAAAGATTTGGTTTTGAAATGATTGTTAAGCTTTTCATAAGCAAAAAGGGGTATTGATAAGCCCAATCTTCTAGTTGGAAAGAGTTTTTCTTTTCAGTTTTTGGGAATATCAGTTCTTCTTTGATAGATGATTTCACTTGGATCAAAAGTATCTACGATGTGAAGGATTTTATCCAAATTGCCTTCGGAAACTAAAAAGTTCTCCAGTAGAAACATCTACTAATGCAACCCCAAATTTTTCCTTTTTCTTTGTGAAAAGGACATTAGAAAAATTATTCTTCTTGGAGGTCAAAAACCTGCTCGTTGAAAGTTACTCAGGGTTACCAATTCTGTTACTCCTCTTTTTAACGATACCTTTGACCGTTTTAGGGTCTTCTAGTTGGTCGCATATAGCAACACGCATTCCTGCTCTTACTAATTTTTGGTAAGTAAGAATCCAAAGAATGATGAGGAAATCCAGCTAACTCTGTGTTGCTAGAACCATTAGCTCTACTTGTTAAAACAATTCCTAAAAATTTTAGAGGTTTTTATAGCATCTTGTCCAAAAGTTTCATAAAAAGTCCCCTACTCTGAATAATAGAATTGCATCAGGGTATTTGGCTTTTTATACTATTATATTGAGCCATTAGTGGAGTTTCTTTTCGTGGATTTTTGCCATAAAAATAAATAGAGTTAGGATTGCAAAATTAATGAAAAATCGGATTATTTTTATTCAAAAATGTTATTTTTGTGCAAAATTACTAAGTTTTATGCATGTATACGATAACAAGCATTGGATTTCTGTTTTTGCTTAGTTTGCACAAAACAGATACTTTGAAAACATTGGCATCAGGGATGATTACGATGGCGATGTATGCTGGTTTCAGTGGTATATTTGGAAACGGAATATTTTAAGATGGATAAAAGATTCTACTTTTAGAAATATTTCTTTGATACATACTTTGTTGGGTTTTTGTCTTATCAATGCTTTTGGTTTTTAGAACGAATACTGCTTATGATAGATGGTGGGAGGGTAGAAAGCTCTTAGGAAAGATGGTGAATGATTCTAGAAATCTTTCTATAAAAGTTACATACGATGCTTTCAGAAATAGATGAAGAAGATAGAGTGTTTTTAAGAAATATATTTGTTTTTCCACATTTGATGAATAGGCATTTATCCAAAGAATCCACTAAAATGGAACTTGACCAAGATAGTCAATACGAAGAAGTAGAGAGATTTCTCATCCTCCAAATGCTTTGGTATGGAAAAATCCAAGCAAAAGTGCAAGAGCTGTATAAAAAGAGGAGTGATTTTCGGGTGAGCAAATGCGTATGTTGGATATGCATATTAGTGGCTTTTTAGAAGTTTGTGGAGGATGTGAGAGAATTAAAAATACACCGATTCCGTTTTCATATTCTTCATTCACTAAAAATTTATCGTTATTTATGTGGTTACCTTACCCATAGCATACTGGCATGAGCATAGGATATTTGATGGTCGCCCTTACTGTTTTTGTGTTTTATGTGTTGATGAGTTTGGAGGTTTTTGGCAGAGGAGATAGAAGATCCGTTTAATAATGAGGAAAATGATTTGCCAATGGATATGATTGCTCAAAATATTGAGCGAAATGTTACAAGAATCAGTGAAGTTTAATAAAAAGAAATATTTTGGTTCAAAAACTTAAATTAGAACAACTTGGAAGGATAGATGTAGAGAGTTTTTAAGAAAGCAGAAAAACGCCTTTAATAGTAGTTTTTAGATAATGTGAGAAGTATGCATAATGTGGGGGCTATTTTTTTCGTACTGCAGATGCTTTTTGATAGAAAAGATAGTATTATGTGGGATTACGCCACAGCCTCCCTCATAGAGAAATTCATAAAGCAGCACTTGGGGCAACGGAGAGTGTGGATTGGGTTTTATTTTGATAGAAGAAGCATTACAATACTTGAAAAATCAAAAATATCAAGTAGTCGGTATTGAACAAACTACGGATAGTCAAATGATTACAGAGTTTGATGTTAATCAGTTATCAAGATATGCTTTGGTCTTAGGGGAATGAAGTAGAAGGTGTGAGTGATGAGGCTTTGCTTTATTGCGATGCGTTTTAGAAATACCGCAATTGGGGACTAAGCATTCTCTGAATGTGAGTGTCTGTGAGGGATTGTTATGTGGGAGTTTTTTCAATAGGCTCCGAAGATAATGTTTTAGTTAAAAATATAGTAAAGGAATTTATAGGTGTTATTTTTGTATAAGGAAAGGTGGTTACAGAATGAGCAAATAAAGGAGATTCAGAACAGAATAAAAGATTTATATAAATATCTTCAAATAGAGAAAAAGGAGATAGAAATAGTTAATGATGATGAAAGAACGGCATCGCCAGAGTTTTGGGATAATCCTAAAGAGGCAGAAGCATTTTTGAAACAACTTAGGAGTAAGAAAAAGTGGGTGGAAGAATACAAAGAAATTTATCAGAATTTAGAAGATATACAGGTTTTATTTGATTTTTCAAAGGAAGACAAAGATAGTGAAGAAGAGTTAGATGAAAATTTTTCCTAAATTGGTGGAAAAAGTAGAGAATTTAGAGTTTCAAAAATATGCTTTCCAATGAAGGAGATGAGTTGTCGGCGGTATTACAAATTACTGCGGAGCAGGGGGAACTGAGAGCTGTGATTGGGCATCTATACTAATGAGAATGTATATTATGTGGGCGGAAAAAACAAGGATACGGCGTTCGTGAATTGAATTTCCAAGAAGGAGATGTGGCAGGAGTAAAAACAGTAACCTTGGAACTTGATGGGGAGTTCGCTTTTGGATATTTGAAGGAAAATGGAGTGCATCGTCTGGTGAGAATTTCTCCGTTTGATAGCAATGCAAAAACGCCATACGAGTTTCGTCTCGGTATATGTTTATCCGTTGGTTGATGATACTATTGAAATCCATATAAATCCGTCTGATATTACTTTTGAAACGATGAGAGCGAGTGGAGCAGGGGGCAAAATGTGAATAAAGTAGAGACTGCGGTAAGGCTTAGACACCATCCTACAGGGGATTATTATAGAAAAATTCTGAAAAGTCGTTCGCAGCTTCAAAAATAAAGAAAAAGCGATGCAACTTTTTGAAGTCTCGTTTGTATGAAATAGAGTTGGAGAAAAAGAAATAAAGCACGAAATGAAAATAGAGGCAGGGAAAATGAAAATAGAATGGGAAGTCAAATTAGAAATTATGATGCATCCTTATAAGTTGGTAAAAGATGTGCGTTCTGGTTATGAAACTCTGATGTGGACGGAGTGATGAATGGGGATATAACTCCATTTTTGAAGTCGTTTTTAATGGCGGAAGGGCAGAGTGAAGATACTCATAGTTTGGAATTATAAAAATATTTTTACGGGATTATTATTTATGGAACATTTTGAAAAATTGGAAAGATTTATTAAATCCTGAATTTTTATATTAAATTGGGTGGTTTTTGGTTGGTTTTTATTGATTGTTTTCATGAGTCAGGGATTATTTTTCGGATTTTTCTCCTGGGTGATAGTCTTTTGTTTTATTTCTGGGGATTTATTCTACAACGATTATTCAAGAGAGTTTAGGCTCTGTGGGTAGCGACTTTTTGGGATACGGCTATGTTGGCCTCAGCAATAGCTATTGCAGCGATTTTAGGGATTCTGTGGGGTATTGGTTTGGTGCAAAAAGCGGTCCGATGCTCTATGAAAGAAAAGAAAACATCAAGAAAAATCATTTGCTTAAAGCTCAAGAATTTTATGAGGAAAATGGGCATGGGCGATTATTATTGCTCGTTTCTTACCTATGGTGAGGACATTTGCACCTATTGTAGCTGGAATTGTAAAAATGGATAGAAAAAGTTTTTTATTTTTTTAATGTCATTGGTGGAATGTTATGGGCATTTTTCTTTAATTTTTTTGATGGGGCATTATTTAGATAAATTGTTTATAGAACAATTTGGAATTGATTTGAAAAAGCACTTGGAGATTATTGTAATAGGATTGGTGTTATTTACTACAGCACCAGTGGTTATAAAAGCCTTTGAGTAATATAATAAGAGCAAAAATGCCTTTCTTTTTAGAAGGGCATTTTTATTTTTGTATATATGGGTTATTTTTATGATATTTTTATTTCTTTTTGCAAAATAGTAAATACAGGAAAATGGTCGCTGTATCCTCCAGTGAATTGATTGTCAGACCAAGAGCGAAAAAGGGTAACCTTTGTAATTCCCTTTGTTTATTAATTAAATAAGCAGGGCAAATACTTCTGTTTTATAAGCAGTATATTCTTCTTTTTAATTTTATCGGAAACTAAATTTTTGAATAAATAATTTGGTCAAAAAGGTTGGGAGCATCTTGGTAAGCTAAACTAGCAATCCCTTTTTATACATTTTATACATGGGATTAAAATATGATATTCTTCGCTCAATTTCTTTTTCGCTTCCTACGGCTTTTTACATAGTTTTTGAAACTAGGGCTGATAGGGTCATCATTAAAATCTCCCATTGCAATAAGTTTTTATATTAGGATCTTTTATAGCGTTCATTTCTTGTTTTTAGGAGAGTTAGCAGCAGCATTTCTTTTAGGCATGGAAATAGCTTCCTCCTCTTCTTGAAGGCCAGTGATTTACAAAAAAAGCTACTTTTTCACCATCTAAAATTCCCTACGACAACCAATAGGTCTCTCGTGTATTCTCTCTTTACCATCTTCTCTATAAATAATGAGTTCTTTTTATATGATTGAGTAACTAAAAATCTCTTTTTGGTAAATAAGGGCAACATCTATGCCTCTTGCATCAAAAGAATTGTAATGCTCTATACCATAATCATATTTTTAAGTACATCTTGTTTCACTAAATCTTTTAGTACTTGTCTATTTTTCTACCTCTGCTAATCCTACAATTACGGGAGCGGTTTTTTTGTGTATTTTGTACCAATTTCGGATATTACTTGAGCTATGTTTTTAATTTTTGTTGATAAATGTCATAAGTATAATTTTTAGAACTTTTTGGAGTAAAATCTCCGGAAAGAGATTGTTTTCTAACGATTTTTTACCTTTCATTTTTCATAATCCCAAGGTCCTTTATAATTATTAGTGATTTCTAAATATCTCAGAGAATCCAAAGGAATACTTCTGTGAAAAATTTATATGATATTTTTCGGTAAGGTGGCGTCTATGTAATCTGCTGATTGGATTGTATCAAAAGATTTTCCACATTGTAAAACCCAATGGTGGCTACTCTCTTAATTTGAGCTGAAAAATGAAATATAGAAAAACGAAAAAATAAGGAAATAATAGCTGTTTCATAAATTAAAAATTAGAATTTTGTCAAGATAATGTTTATTTTCTAAATATTTATCTATATGAAATAAATCATGTAATCAAATTCGTATAGAGTGAAATAAAATTTTATCTTTTTGTTAAAAATAGTTAATTTTTATAAAAATGTTTAAAAATATCTTTTTATCGGAGGATTTACACTGGTTTCTAAGTTTTTGTTAAAGCACAAACTACAGTTTATGCTTATGTGAAAGATGAGCAGGGAGACCTGTGGAGCGTGTAGAGGTAGATCTGAAAGGTTTAGGTGAAGATACTTTAGCGGACAAGATTGGGTATTTTCCAATTTGTAGATTTACAGCCAGGAATTATCAAATGGTAGTCTATAAAAATAATTATGAAACTAAACTGGTTGATTTTTAGTGTAAAAGAGAGAGAAAAAGGAAAGACTTAGGAGTAATTATTTTGAGTTCTACTTCTATTATAATACTTCTACAGATCAGGGATTTACTCTTTTAGATATAATGATGAGAGCTCTTCTCAGTCTACCGTGGGGCTTTTGCAGTCTTCACGAGATGTTTTTTTAATCGAATAGCAGGGTATGACTTAGGTATTTATTGGTTTAGACCGAGAGGGTTGGACTAGTAGGGCTAGGAGAGATGATGTTTAATGGGGTGTCCATGGCGAAGCAAAAATAATGGTAATTTAGATTTTAGCATTTGGGGAGGGCTTAATGAAGATTACTCGTTATCCCGAAATTGCGGTAAATCATACTCCATCAGAATATGCATTTGGTGGGATTAATTCTGTAATTTATAAAAATACCAAGGCTAGTGAATATAGAAAGGGAAGTCAATTGACTTATTCTCTTACAAATAGGAATTATCGCCACAGATTGGGGTATCGTTATACTTCAGGAATGAGTAAAAAGGTTGGGCATTTACGAGGAATGATTACGAGAAGATGGGCGAAATGAGGGTGTGATAGATGGGACTTTTTATGATTCTTATGCGGCTTTATTTAGGGGTAGAAAAGAAGTGGTAAATGACAAGCATGCTTTGACTTTTAATGTGATTGCTGCACCGACGAGAAGAGCGGGTTCTAGCCCAAATACCCAAGAAGTTTATAATTATATGGGGAACGAAATATAATTCTTATTGGGGATGGCAAGATGGGAAAAGAAGAAAGTGAAAGAGTGAGGGAGACTTTTCAGCCGATATTTCAGTTATCAGATTATTGGAAAATTAATGATAAATCAGAGCTTTGGACTACACTTTCTTATCAGTTCGGGAAGAATAAGGGTTCCTCGTTTAGATTGGTATAATGCAAGAAATCCATCACCGACTTATTACCGATATTTGCTAAGTTATCATAGAGATAATTTAGAAACTTGAGGCTAATAGGACAGAAGCTACTCAAATTGATTGGGAAGCGCTATATAGAGCTAATCAATCTGCAGGAGGCAGAGCGGTTTATTATTTAGTTAATGATGTGGTCAATGATAAAAATTTGGAATGTTTCTACGCATTTTTATACATAATTTTACAGATAATACACGATTTTTCCTAAATGTTTCTTATCAAAATTATAATTCTAATCAGTATCGTGAAATTAAAGATCTTTTGGGTGCTACCTATGCATTAAATAAGGATTCTTATGCAGAATCTAATCTTGCAGGTTCGTCAGGGTCTTTTGAATGAAAAAGATATTAATATTTATAAAAAGAAGGAAATAAAATTGGTTATGATTATACTTTCGGGAGACAAGAAGTAAAGATAAATCCAAGTTTGAAGTTTTCAACAGGAAAATTTTGATGTAATGCTTTCAGGGTTATTTGGATATTCTTCATCTTATAGAGAGGGGCATTTTTAGTCATTATCTTTATGATAATTCATTTGGAAAAAGTAAAAACTATGAGTTTGTAAATTATGGTCTGAAAGGACAAGTTATCTATAAAATTAATGGAAGAAATTTTTTGGTTTATAATCGTGCAACTTATTCTCAAGCACCGTTTTTAGAGGATTTGTTTTTAATCCTAGAATCAATGCTTCTGTGGTGGAAACATGTGAAAAATATGGTAGTTAAAGCTAATGATATTAGCTATGTGATTGCAACGCCATATGTAAAGGCGAGATTGAGCGGATATATTATCAATACAGAAAAATGAGGTTAATGTTCAAAGGTTTTATGCCGATGGAATTACTTTTGAAAGGAGGAGGTTCTGCTGAAACTATTTCTGGTGCTTTTTGTAACACAGGTTTTGAATGGTATGAGCAGACAAAATGCAGGACTAGAGGTAGGGTTAGATGTTAAAGATTTCTTCTACATTATCTTTACAAGGATTTAGTGAATATTGGTCAATATATTTATACTAATAATCCCAAAAATTTATGTTGAGCAGATGTTGTGGGAAGGTTTGCTGATGGAAAATCTTATACTTATATAAGGGCAAGCTTATATTGATAATTATAAGCAAGCAGGAACGCCACAGACTGCATTTTTATTAGGATTTAGATATAATAGTCCTAAATATTGGTGGGTGAGCGCAAACTGGAATTATTTTGATCATTCTTATTTAGATCCTTCAGCGATTATTAGAACGGAGTCGTTCATTACGAATCCTACTACGGGAGTTCCTTACCCAGAAGTTACAGAGGGAAATTTGAGAAGGGTTTTGGAGCAAAAGAAATTGCCAACAGCATTTTTCCTTAATGCCAATGTGGGAAAATCTTGGGTGTTTGGGAAATATTATTTAATGATTTCTGCATCGGTAAATAATATTCTGGACAACAGAAGTTATATTACAGGAGGATTTGAGCAAACTCGCCAGACTTCTTTACAGAACTTTTGTAGCAGATTTTAATAAAGAATATCCTAATTTTGCACCAAAATTTTTGTAGTATAATCAAGGGCGAACATATTTTTAAATATTCAAGTTAGATTTTAGTAAAATTACAAATAAAAATGAAAAACTATAAAATTTGGGGCAGTCTTTTTAGCCTTGACTATAGTTGTAACTTCTTGTGTAAATGATGGATTTGGGAAAGATGATTGGGGGATACCAGATATAGTTTGTCATAACAAATATGATGCACCAACGATGACTTTGGCTAATTTTGTAGCACAAGCTCCTGCAAGTGGGACGATGGTAATCGTAGAAGATCAAATTATAGATGGATATGTAGTTTCTTCTGATGAGAATGGTAATTTTTATAAAAACTATTTCATTTCAAGATAGCCCAGAAAAATCCAACTGTTGGTCTTCAAATAGAGGTAAATAGAAGTCTTAATTATATTGACTTTCCTATTGGGACGCACATTAGAATTAATGCGAAGGGACTTGTTTTTAGGGATGGATAAAGGTGTGGTAAAATTGGGAGCTACTGATCCTGATTATGCTATTGGGAGAATTTCTGAGAATCAATTAGGAAATCATATTTCTGTAGTATGTGTCGGAGGTAAGGCTGATGTAGCGAAACTTGTTCCATTAGAATTAAATAGTTTGGCTAATGCTAAGAGATTCAACATCTTAATAAATTGGTAAGCGTTTCTAATGTTCAGTTTTTCAGATGCTGATATTTTGGGTATAGATGGGAGTGAAAGTCTTTTTCTTAACTTTCCTAAAGGCTGATACTACAGAGATTTAGTGGGAGTAGATGGAGCTACTGCTACTTTAAGAACAGCCTCTTATGCGTCTTTTGGTTCTGAAAAATTACCCATAGGAAATGGGAAAATTACTTTGTGGTAAGTAGATACAATAATAATTACCAGATGATTATTAGAGGAACAAATGATATTAATTTTTCTGCGGATAGGGTGGATACGGCTCCTGCGAAGGAGGTTCAGCTATCAAATTATCTTAAATCTGGAAGTATAGAAAATTTCACATCTTATACAACGGGAGCCAGTTCAGAAGCGTTATCGAGTTATATTAATGATCCAGTTATAGGAAATAGATATTGGAGAGTGGCTAATTTTGGAGGGAATAAATATATTCGAGTTGGGTTTTCCTGCTACAGGAGCTAAAGCCTTATACTAGAACTTTGTTCGCTGTGCCTGTAGATTTTTGATAATATGATGAGGTTTTCATTCAAAACGAAAGATGGTTACTATAATGGTGATGTATTAAAAGTTTATTATTCAAAGGATTATCAACCTAATGCAATTAATCCTACTTTAGCTAGATATTACAAGTGCATTTACTATTTCAAGGGGAACAACTAGCGGTATGCTTCCTCATTTATTGATAGTGGAAATTGGGAAAAACCGTCTACATTATCAGGTAGAGGATTTATAATTTTTGAATATATTGGAGGAGGGTCTTCTCTACAACTATAATGCAGATAGATGATATTGTTGTTCAATAAAAAGATAAATCCCTCAGAATATTTAGTTCTGAGGGGTTTTTATAAATAATTAAATAAAAAGATATGCTTAAGTTATATTCGGTTATATTTTTCTTTCACAATATCCCAGTTAATTACATTAAAAAGCTGAAATGTAGTCAGGTCTTCTATTTTGATAATTTAGGTAATAAGCATGCTCCCAAACATCAAGCCCTAGTATAGGAGTACCATTACAGCCAATTTCTGGCATTAGAGGATTGTCTTGATTGGGAGTAGAGCAGATTTCTAAACTACCATTATCTTTTTTTACAAAGCCAAGCCCATCCAGAACCGAATCTTGTTTTTGCAACTTCTGAAAAATCTGTTTTGAATTTTTCAAAACCACCATAATTTTCTATAGCTGTTTTTACATTACCGATAGGAGATTTTGCTCCATTAGGAGTTAATATTTCCCAAAAAAGAGAGTGATTATAGTGTCCCCTCCATTATTTCTCAATGAAGGAGTATCGGCAAGAAGGCATATTTCTTCAATGCTTTTATTTTCTAATTGAGTGTTTTGTATTGCTTTTGTTTTAGATTATCAATATAGGTTTGGTGATGTTTAGTATGGTGTATTTCCATCGTTCTTGCATCAAACACAGGTTCTAAAGCATCATAAGTATAATTTAATTGAGGTAATTCAAATGCCATGATTTCTTTTATTTTAAATTTTTGTTAAAAAGTAATTAAAATATTATAGTTAGTGTCTAATACTATAATAGTTTTAATTTATAAATATAGCTCGATTTAAATTTAAAATTTTATTTTTGTAAAATTTATAATTTAGTAAAAATTTGAGCTATGGAAAATTTACACCATAAAAGACAAGTATACGAATATTCTGAATTATTGGAGAGTCAAGTGAAAAGATAATCCTATAGAGCAGTTTCGGGATTGGTTTTAGATGCAGATAAAGCATCCGAATATTGCGGAAGCTAATGCAATGTCTATATCTACGATAGAGGATGATGATTGCCCTCGTACGCGGATTGTTTTATTGAAGTCTTATACTTGGGAAGGCTTTATATTTTATACAAATTATCAAAGTAAGAAGGGTAATGCAATAGATCCAAAGGCATGTTTGCACTTTTTGGCCAGCATTAGAAACGCCAAGTGATGATTAAAGGCAGAAATTAGAACATGTTTCAGAACAGATGTCAGATGATTATTTTGCTTCAAGACCAAGGGGAAGCCAGTTGGGGAGCTGTGGTATCGCCGCAGAGTGAAATAGTTCTAATAGAGAATTTTTGCAAGAAAAAAATTAGCTCGATTAGAACAAGATATGAAAGGAAAAAGAGATTTTTGAGACCACAGCACTGGGGGGTATTTAGCAAAAGACCTTATGAAATAGAATTTTGGCAAGGAAGACCAAACCGATTGCATAGATAGGATTGTGTACCAATTACAGAGAAGATTATAACTGGAAAAATATCAAGATTAGCCCCGTAGATAGAAAAATAAATCGCTTATCAATATTGATGAGCGATTTATTTATAAAAATACATCTATAAGCCCTTCTGGAAGTTGCATTTTAATGAGTTTTTATCTCTATTGACTTCTAAAAATCCATTCTTTAATGATGGGAATAACAACCTCTTTTTGTGCAAGATGGAGTATGAAATAATGTTGTGAAGTTTGGTCATTTACGGAGATAATCATTCCTGAAAGTTTTTCCATCTTCTTCTATAATCTCAAAAGCCTATAACTTCGTGATAATAGAACTTATTTCCTGTAAGAGTGGAAGAGTACTAAGCGGTAAAAAACATTTTTACCTAAAAGTTGTTCCACAAAGAGCTTTCATTAGAGTTTTTGAAAAGTAAATTTAGGTTATCTTGTTTGCACCAAATTACTTTTTCAATGAAAAACGGAACCAATAGTCCGTTGATTTCAACGAATATTGATTCCAATTTTTGTAAAAATCGGGTTGGTCAGTATCTCAACTTCAAGATAACATTCCCGAAAGCCCGTGCTTACGAGTGATTCTACCTAAAAATAACAATCTTCTTTTCGCATCGGGATAATATTTTTAGCTTCAGCATTTTCTTCGCCCTCAACAGCCGGAGCTTCCTCTACTGATGCTTCACTTGCTTCTGCAACTGCAGCTGCTTCGACTTCTTTTTAGCATTGATTCTTGCTTCGTTTACTTTTTGTTCAGCCTCCAAAGCTACTTTTTAGCATCTTGTTTTAGATTTTGCTAAACCATCTTTTTACCTTGGATTTTTAGCTTCTTTTTCTTCTAACCAAGCATTAAATCTTTTTCAGCTTCTTCAGCACTAAATGCTCTTTGGCTACACCACCTTGAAGGTGTTTTTATAAAAACACCTTTGTAAGAAAGAATAGCTTTGCGGTATCAGTTGGCTGAGCACCGTTGTTTAACCATTTTTACAGCTGAATCTACATTCAACTCAATAGTTGCAGGATTAGTAATGGGTTGTAAGTTCCCAATTTTTCGATGAATCTACCATCTCTTCTTGCTCGACGTCTGCTACTACGATGTGATAAAAAGGCTTCCTTTTTTCCGTGTCTTTGTAATCTAATTTTTACTGACATAATTAAGTTTAATTTTTTTAGTGGAACTCGTCCCTGTTAGTTAATTCTGCAAATATAATGAATAATTTGTGATAAAACAATATGAAAAAGAATATTTTATTTTCCATTGAAAACTGATTCATCGTGTTCGTAATTCCGGCAAAAAGTAAAAAGATAAACACGCTTCTGCAAAGGTGTTGATGCGTTCAGGGAGTTTTTCTTTCTCTTCTTGAGTCCATTCTCCCTAACACATAGTCTATTTGCTGTCCTTTCATAAAATCGGCAGAAATTCCAAATCTCAATCTTGGATAAGCTTGAGTTTGGAGCATATTTTTGAATGTTTTTAGTCCGTTATGCCCAGCATCAGAGCCTTTGCCTTTTCATCCTTAAAGTGCCGAAAGGAAGAGCTAAATCATCGGTAATAATCATGAGATTTTCTATGGGGAATATTTTTCTTTTTTTGAAGCCAGAATTTTCACGGCATTCCCGCTGAGGTTCTATATAGGTATCTGGTTTCAAAATAAGAACTTTTCTGCCTTTTGTATTTTCCTTCTGCTAGCCAACCAAAATTAGTCGTTTGGAATTTCGTTTCCATCAATTCTACTAATTTATCTGCAATCTTAAAGCCTATATTATGGCGAGTTTCCGTGTATTCATCGCCTTTATTTTCCCTAGTCCTACGATTAAGTATTTCATTCACTTTTAATATTATTTGCAAAGATAAAAATATGTTTTTATTCTAAAATCCTTTCCATTACGGTGATAACTTTCTCTACATTTTTGCACATGGTCTTTTCTCATGAGCAGTTGGTTGTTTTTCTTTTAGTTGAGCATCTTGTGGATTTTGTTGGAGATAAGAGATAATATTCCTAAACTTTTCACTTTGATAAAAATTTGTCTTGTGGATTGTTGGGAAATATCCTAAAAATACCTCCTTTTTCACAACAATTTTTCAAAACCAATTTCGCTGAGAACCATTTTAATTCTACAGATTTTTAATAGATTTCATAGCTTTCCTGAGGGAGTTTTCCGAAGCGATCTTCTAGTTCGTTAGCAAAATGTAAATGTATTTTTATCTGCAATTCTACAAAGTCTTTGGTATAAGTTGAGTCTTTCTTCAGTGTTGGATATATAGTAATCGGGGAAGCAAGAGCTCTAAATCTGTATCAATGTTGACCTCTTTATTAGATTTGAATAATTTTTGCGGTCTTCTTCATTGCAAAAAGATGCTCAAACTCATCTTCGTTTTGAAGTTCTTCAAGGCTTCTTGCATGATTTTTTTGATAAGCTTCAAATCCCATTTCGTTGATAAATCCACTTTGTTCGCCTCTAATAAATCTCCTGCACCACGAATTTCTAAATCTTTCATCGCAATATGGAATCCACTGCCTAAATCTGAAAAATTGTTCAATAGCTTCTAGGGCGTTTTCACGTCGGCTGTTATCATATCATAAGGTGGAGTGATGAGATAGCGAAAAGCTTTTCTGTTGCTTCTACCACTCGCCCTCTCATTTGGTGAAGGTCGGCCATTCCGAATCGTTGAGCATCATTGATGAAAAAATAGTGTTTGCATTAGGAACATCTACGCCACTTTCTACAATAGTAGTAGAAACGAGAACATCGTATTTGCCTTCTATGAAATCTAAAATTGTTGTTCTAATTCTTTTTCCATCCATTTGTCCGTGTCCCTGTGATTACTCGTGCATCGGGGACAAGTCTTTGGATAAGTCCAGCAATTTCTTTCAAGTTTTCTACCCTATTATTAATGAAAATAAACCTGTCCATCTCTTTGGAGTTCGTATGAGATTGCGTCGCGAAGAATTTCTTCGTTAAATCCTATCATTTGAGTTTCTACAGGGCTGCCGGTTAGGAGGTGGAGTTTTAATAACAGATAAATCTCTGGCAGCCATTAATGAAAATTGTAATGTTCTTGGAATTGGGGTAGCAGTAAGGGTTAGCGTATCAATATTAGATTTTAAGGTTTTTAATTTGTCTTTACTGAAACACCGAATTTATGCTCTTCATCAATAATAGAAGTCCTAAATCTTTGAATTTGACTTTTATCTGATGCAAAGCTGATGAGTTCCTGATAATAATGTCTACTTCTCCGTTTTTGGAGTTGTTGTAAAGTTTCATTTTTGTTTTTGTAGTTCTGAAAACGGTTGAGGTAGAAGATATTTACTGGGAAAATCTTTGAGCCTTTCCTTGAAAACTTCTGTAATGCTGAAATGCTAAAATGGTGGTAGGAAACTAAAACAGCAACTTGTTTTCCATCGGTAGCGGCTTTAAATGCTGCTCGGATTGCTATTTCTGTTTTTCCAAATCCCTACATCTCCACAAATAAGTCTATCCATGATAGTTTGGGCTTCCATGTCTTTTTTACATCTAAGGTAGCTTTCTCTTGATCAGGAGTGTCTTCATAAAGGAAACTTGCTCCAATTCATTTTTGAAGGTAAGAATCAGGAGAGTAAGAAAAATCCTTTGGTAGTTTTTCTTTTGGCATAAAGTTTAATGAGGTCAAAGGCGATTTGTTTTACTTTAGATTTTGTGTTTAAGGTTTTTCCAAGTGGGAGAACCTAATTTTAGATAATGTAATTTCTTTGCCTTCGGGACCATTATATTTAGATATTTTATGTAGTGAATGAATGCTTACATAGAGTAAATCCCATTTTTGTAAGAAAGTTTGAAGCATTCTTGAGTTTTGCCATCATTATTTACTTTTACCAACCCTGAAAATTTTTCCTATACCATGGTCGATGTGAGTGATGTAGTCTCCTATTTTTAGAGACATAAGATCTTTTAAGGTAAGTTGTTCTGATTTTGCAAAAGGTATTTTTAGCTTTAAATCTTTGGTATCGGTCAAAGATTTGATGATCTGTATAAATAGCGATTTTATTTTTGAAGTCAATAAATCCTTCATGTAGTTCAGATTTTTAATGAGTGGAAAAATAGATTGATCATCAATGTTTTGAGTAGTTTTGTTTTAATGAAGTAAAGATTTCTTCCAATCTTTCTTTCTGTTTTTCAGAGGAGAAATGAAATCCAAATTTCAAAATTATTTTCTTTTCCTCAAAAATCCTCCATGAGCATTTCAAAAAATTCTTATGAAAGGTTGGTTGAGGTTGCTGGATGAGGTTTATAATTGCTTTTTGATGGCCTGTTTCGGTATTTTGGTTGCTGAAATCTATCCATTGGAGTTTGGATAAATTGTCTAAAAAATTCATCTTCTGAAATATATAATTCTTTCGGAGTTTGATGTTTAATTTCGTGGTTTAGTTTAGCAAAATTTTTCTTCTGCTTTTGGCATAGAAGTTTTTATTTGCATCAATCCATGATGAGCATTTTTGGAAAAACGATACTATTTTTAGGAGTAATTCTAAAAAGAAATCTTATTTTTCTGTGTAGAAAAATTCATATTAGAGACTAATTGAAAGGAATCCGTTTTGTCAATAGACAACTGAGTTTCAATGTCAAAAGTTTTTGATGTTTTCTACTTCGTTGCCGAAAAAGGAAATACGATAAGGTTTTTCATTTGAGTAAGAAAATACATCGATAATACCTCCGCGAACTGCAAATTCTCCAGGTTCAGACACAAAGTCGGTTAAATTAAAATGAAAATCATTGAGTAGTTTTTCTGAAAAATCAAAAGTCAAGCAGGTCGCCCACTTTAATATTAGAGAAATGGTTTTGAAATCATCTTCTTTTAAAACTTTTTCAGATAAAGCAGGATAATGAGTAACGATGACCTTGGGGGAGTAATTTGTATTAAAGCCGATTGATAACTTCTGTCCGTAAAACTAAGTTTGCATTTTGAGTTTTCCAATTTGATAAGGTTCTAAATAAGTGGAAAGGGAAATATAATACATTTTCCTTTCCTAAAAAGTTCCTCCATTTCCGTTGTGAGGTAGTGGGCATTTTCCTTGTCATCTGTAACATATAGAATGTTATTTTTGTAAAAGCTAAGAAAATATTCAGCTACTAAAAAGAGATGAGAGCGGAACCTACTACGCCTTTTACCAGTATATGTTGTTTTTCTAATTCCTTGAAAAATTTCCGTTCCGAAATTAAGGTTTTAATAATCTCGGTAACAATGTTTGTTGTATGTTTTGTAAATCCATTATTTTATATGGTGATGTTAAATGAAAAGCGATTTTGAAAATCTTCAAAATCGTTTTATTAGACAAAATATAAAAATTTTTGAGCATATTTTTACAAAAATGAGAAATAGATTTTGGTAAAGTGTTCTTTGTTTGAAAAATTGATGTGAAAATGAGGCTTTGAAAAAAATATAAAATCCACTAAAAACAACTTACATTTGTGAGATTTAAAAATATTCTTAAATTTGCCAACTAATCCAAGGGATAAAATGATTACTTTGGTTAGAGTGATATGTTTTTGAATTTAATAAATAGTTTATATAATTAATAATGTCAGGTATTATTGGTAAAGAAAAATCGGCATGACTTCTTTGTTTAACGAGGAGGGAAGAATGTTCCTGTACTGTTATTCAAGCGGGGCCATGTGTGTTTTACATGTCAGAACCGAGGAGGTGGATGGTTATTCTGCTGTCCAGTTAGGTTTCGATGACAAGAGTGAGAAGAATGTCTCTAAGGCATTGGCTGGTCATTTTAAAAAGGCTGGTTCTGCTCCTAAGGCAAAAGGTTGTGGAATTTCAAGATGGATCTCGAAGTGCTAAATTAGGAGATGAGGTAAATGTAGAACTTTTTACAGAAGGGAGTTTGTTGATGTTACGGGACTTCTAAAGGTAAGGGTTTTCAAGGTGTTGTGAAAAGACATGGTTTTGGTGGAGTTATGCAGCAAACTCATGGTCAGCGTATAATAGATTGAGAGCTCCAGGTTCTATTGGTGCGGGGTCTGATCCTTCTAGGGTTTTTAAAGGCTTGAGAATGGCGGGTAGAATGGGAGGAGAACAGGTTACTGTTCAGAATCTTGAAGTGTTAAAGATAGATAAAGAACAAAAATCTTTTGATAGTAAAAAGGTGCTGTTCCGGGGGCTAAAAATTCTTATGTAATTATCAGAAAGTAATGGAATTAGTAGTATTAAATACATTAGGGAAAAGAAACCGGAAGAAAAGTTTTGTTAGATGATACTATTTTTGGTATTGAACCCTAACCAGCATGCGGTTTACTTAGAGGTTAAGCAGTATCTTGCTGCTCAAAGACAAGGGACTCATAAGTCTAAAGAGAGAAGTGAAATTACAGCTTCTACTAAGAGTTGAAAAACAAAAAGGATCTGGATCTGCTAGATATGGTGACATTAAGTCTCCTTTATTCAAAGGTGGAGTGGTAGAGTGTTTGGGGCCAAAACCAAGAGATTACAGATTTAAATTAAATAAAGCATTAAAGAGGTTGGCTAAAAATCAGTTCTTTCTCAAAAATGAGAGATAACTCTATTAAAGTATTGGAAGAACTTACATTAGCGGCTCCTAAAACAAAAAGATTTTATCGGGGTAGTGAATGCTTTAGGTTTGGAAGGTAAGAAATCTTTGTTTATTCTTGCTGAGCCAAATAAGAATGTGTATCTATCTTCAAGAAATCTACCAAAAAGCAAAAAGTAATGCATTATAACGAAATCTCTTCTTATGATTTAGTTAATGCAGGAGAGGTAGTATTTTTGAAGGTGCTGTGGAAAAGTTTCAAGAAAAATTTAAGAAAGTAAATCATGTCAATCATTATTAAACCAATCATTTCAGAAAAAGCAACTTATCTTACAGATTTGAGAGGGCAATATTCTTTTTAGTAGATACTAAAGCGAATAAAAATCCAAATCAAAAAGCTGTAGAAAAGAAGCTTATGGTGTAAAAGTGGCGGAGTTAGAACTATGATTTATGCTCCTAAGGTTTCTTCACGATACACTAAAAAGGTCTTCAAGTTGGTAAGACAAACAAATTAAAGAAAGCTGTAGTAGAACTTCAATCAGGTGAAGTTTTTAGATGTTTTTGCAAATTAATGAATAATTATAAACAATAGTAATGTCTGTTAGAAAATTAAAACCTATCACCCCAGGACAGAGATTCAGAATTGTAAACAATTTTGATGAAATTACTACCAATAAACCAGAGAAATCTTTGACTATTGGTATTAAAAAAATCAGGTGGGCGTAACAATACAGGTAAAATGACTCATGCGTTACACCGGAGGTGGACACAAAAAGAAATACAGAATTATTGACTTCAAAAAGAAATAAATTTGATGTTAATGCTACTGTAAAAATCTCAGAGTATGATCCGAATAGAACTGCATTCATTGCTTTATTAGAATATGCTGATGGAGAGAAGAGATATATCGTGGCTCCAGCAGGTATTAAAAGTAGAGCAAGTTGTAGTTTCAGGAGAGAATGTAGCTCCAGAGATTGGGAATGCAATGAAGTTGAAGAACATTCCTTTGGGATCTGTTATCTCTTGTGTTGAGATGAAACCAGGTCAAGGAGCTATTTTAGCAAGAAGTGCAGGTTCTTCAGCACAGTTGACTTCAAGAGATGGAAAATATGCTATTATAAAATTGCCATCTGGGGAATCAAGAATGATTTTAGTAGAATGTATGGCAATGCTAGGCTCTGTGTCTAACGGTGATCATCAGCTTATAGTATCTGGTAAGGCAGGGTAGAAGCAGATGGTTAGGTAGAAGACCAAGAACTAGAGCTGTAGTAATGAACCCAGTAGATCACCCAATGGGTGGTGGTGAAGGTAGATCATCTGGTGGTCACCCAAGATCTAGAAACGGTAAACCTGCTAAAGGTTACAAGACTAGAAAGAAAAATAAAGTGTCTAACCGTTATATCGTATCTAAAAGAAAATAATTATGGCAAGATCACTTAAGAAAGGACTCTTTTATTCACCATTCATTAGAGAAAAAGGTTCAAGCAAATATAGAGTCTGGTAAGAAGACAGTAATTAAAAACATGGTCTAGAGCATCTATGATTTCTCCAGACATGGTGGGTCAGACTATTGCAGTGCATAATGGGAAATCATTTATCCCTGTATATGTAATTGAGAATATGGTGGGACATAAGTTAGGTGAATTTTCTCCGACAAGATCTTTTTAGAGGTCATGCGGGTAATAAAAAAATAAAGGAAGCAGATAGTCATGGGAATAAAGAAAACAAAAATAGCGCATTAGCTAGAAAAAGAGGCAAATAGAGATGTTGTAAAAAGCAAGTCTTAATAACTGCCTTCTTCTCCAAGAAAAAAATGAGGTTAGTTGCTGATATCATCCGCGGAGAAAAATGTAAGCAAAAGCATTATATATCTTAAAAATATTCTAAAAAGAAGCTTCTAATAAATTAGAAAAACTATTACTGTCAGCAATTGCTAACTGGCAGGTGAAAAAATCCAAAATGCTGATATAGAAGCTGCAAATCTTTTGTAAAAGAAATTTATGTTGATAGTGCAAGACAACTAAAAAGACTTAGACCAGCTCCACAAGGTAGAGGTTATAGAATTGAAAAAGATCTAATCATGTAACTTTTAATTTTAGGTAATAAATTAGAAAATCAATAATCAAGGTATGGGACAGAAGACAAATCCAATTGGTATAGATTAGAATCATCAGAGGATGGATTCTAACTGGTTCTGGTGGAAACGATTATGGAGATAGAATCGCAGAAGACTATAAAATCAGAAGATACCTTGATGCAAGATTATCTAAAGGTGGAATTTCTAGAGTTTTTATAGAAAGAACATTGAAAGTTAGTTACAGTTACGATTACAACTGCAAGACCGGGATTGATCATCGGTAAAGGAGGTCAAGAGGTTGATAAGTTGAAAGAAGAACTGAAGAAACTTTACAGGTAAAGATATTCAAATCAATATTTTTGAAATTAAAAACCAGAATTAGATGCTGTATTAGTTGCTGATAGTATTGCTAAGCAAATTGAGAACAGAGTTTCTTATAGAAGAGCTGTTAAGATGGCTATCGCAGGTTCTATGAGAGTGGGAGCAGAAGGAATTAAGGTTCAGATTTCTGTAGATTGAATGGAGCAGAAATGGCAAGAAGTGAATCTTTTAAAGAAGGAAGAATTCCATTGTCAACTTTCAGAGCAGATATTGATTATCATATTTCAGAAGCACATACTACTTACGGTAGGTTAGGTGTTAAAGTATGGATTATGAAAGGAGAAGTTTATGGTAAAGAGAACTTTCTCCGCTTGTAGGACAACAAAAGAAAGGACCTGCTTCAGGTAAAAATCAAGAGAAAGAAAAATAATTAATGAAATTTTAGGTTTGAAATTGAAAATTTTAAATGCCGTTACCTTTTTAAAATCTAAAAATTTGAAATCTAAGATCTAAAAATTCTAAAATTATGTTACAACCAAAAAGAACCAAATTTCAGTCGTGTTCAGAAAATGAAGATGAAAGGTAATGCTAATAGAGGACATCAATTAGCTTACGGAACATTTGGGATTAAAGCTATAGAAGGAGCTTGGATTACTGCAAGACAGATTGAAGCGCTCGTATTGCTGCAACAAGATATATGAAGAGAGAAGGTCAGTTGTGGATCAAAAATATTTTCAGACAAGCCTATCACAAAAACCTGCAGAGGTGAGAATGGGAAAGGTAAAGGTGCTGTGGAATATTGGGTGCAGTAGTAAAAGCCTGGTAAGGTAGTGTTTGAAATCGGAGGTGTACCATACGATGTAGCGAAAGAAGCTTTTAAGGCTTGCAGCACAAAAACTTCCAGTAGTTACGAAGTTTGTAGTAGCAAAATGATTTTGTTCAACCACAATAAATCTCAAAAACAATGAAACAAGCTGAAATTAAGAACTTAAGCGTAGAGGATATTAAGGCCAAATTAATAGAAGTGAGAGCAACTTATAGCAAAAACTAAATTGAGCTCACAAAATTAGCCCAATTGAAAATCCTATTCAAATCAGAGATTTAAGAAGAACAATCGCAAGACTTGAAACTGAGTTAACTAACAAACAATAATTTTTCATTTTTAGCATGGAAAGAAATTTAAGAAAAGAAAAGAATAGGAATAGTTTCTAGCAATAAAATGGAAAAAACCATTGTTGTTAGTGAAACTATGAGAATGAAACATCCGCTGTATGGTAAATTTGTATTAAGAACGATATACAGCATGATGAAAATAATGGAGTGTAACGAAGGTGATACAGTTTTAATTCAAGAAACTAGACCTTTGAGTAAAAAATAAGAGATGGAGATTAGTACAAATCATAGAAAGAGCTAAGTAATGTTACAAACCGAATCAAGATTAAAAGTTGCTGATAATACTGATGCTAAGGAAGTATTGGTAATCAGGGTTCTAGGTGGTACTAGAAGAAGATATGCTTCTGTTGGTGATAAAATCGTAGTTACTATTAAAGATGCTACTCCATCAGGAAATGCAAAGAAAGGACAAGTCTCTAAAAGCAGTAGTAGTTAGAACTAAGAAAAGCTGTTCGTAGAAAAGGATGGTTCTTATATTAGTTTTGATGATAATGCTTGCGTATTACTAAATGCTGCAGGTGAGATGAGAGGAACTCGTGTGTTTGGACCTGTTGCTAGAGAATTAAGAGACAAAGAGTATATGAAAGTAATTTCATTAGCCCCAGAAGTTTTATAAATTTGTAGAAACGATGACAAAGTTAAAAATCAAAAAGGAGATAATGTAATTGTACTACAGGTACTAAGAACATTAAAGGGTAAAACGGGTGAAGTTATGCAGTAATTAAAGGAAAAATAGAGCCGTGAGTTGCAGGTCTTAATATTGTGAAGAAGCATGTGAAACCTCTAGCTTTCTAATCCTCAAGGGGTATTGTAGAGAAGGAAGCTTCAATTCATATTTCTAATCTTGCATTGTTAGATCCTAAAACTGGTAAAGCTACTAAGTAGGGATATAGAATGGATGGAGATAAGAAAGTAAGATTTGCTAAAATCTGGTGAAATTTTATAAAAAAAGTAAAAATGGAATACATAGCTAGACCCATAGATAAAGAAAAATTGTTCCAGCAATGATGGAGGAATTTGCATAAAGTCTGTACTGCAAGTGCCTAAACTAGAGAAAAATTGTAATTTCTCAAGGTTTAGGTGATGCTGTCAGGACAAAAAGATTGTAGACTATGCTCGTAGAAGAGCTTACTGCCATTACAGGGTCAAAAAGCAGTAGGAACTATCTCTAAAAAGATGAAGCATCTTTCAAATTGAGAGAGGAGTTCAATCGGTGCAAAAAGTAACTCTTAGAGCAGATAGAATGTATGAATTTTTAGATAGATTAACATCTTCTGCTTTACCAAGAATTAGAGATTTTTAGCGGTATTAAAGCCGATGGGTTTGATGGAAGAGGAAACTATAACTCTGGGTATTACAGAGCAAATCATTTTCCCAGAGATTGTGATTGACAAAGTTAAGAAGATTCAAGGTATGGATATTACTTTTGTAACATCTGCTAAAACAGATAAAGAGGCCAAAGTATTATTAACTCATTTCGGATTACCGTTTAAAAAGAATTAATCATGGCAAAAGAATCAATGAAAGCGTGAGCGTAAAAGGAGGCACTAGTTGCTAAATATGCTGCTAAAAGACAAGCTTTAAAAGAGGCTGGAGATTATGAAGCTTTACAGAAATTACCTAAAAATGCTTCACCAGTTAGATTACATAATAGATGTAAGTTAACAGGAAGACCTAGAGGGTATATGAGAATCTTCGGAATTTCTAGAGTTACTTTTTAGAGAAATGGCTAACCAAGGGCTTATACCAGGGTTAAAAAAGCAAGTTGGTAAAAGTTTTTATAAATCAAGATAATCAAGTTGTAATTCACTTTTTAATAGATATTAGTAACAGTGGATTATTACAAAGGAAAGGTGAATTACAATACTGGTTGTCACTAACCAATATTTAACATAAAAGAAAAATGGTAACAGATCCAATTTCAGATTTCCTAACAAGAGTAAGGAACGCACAGAGCGCAGGCCACAAAGTGGTGGAAATTCCCATCAAAAATTAAAAAGAGATTACTAAAAATTTTATTTGATCAAGGGTATATTTTAAACTATAAGTTTGAAGATAATGCTGTTCAAGGAACAATCAAAAATAACTTTTGAAAATATGATAAGCAGACTAATAAACCTGCTATCAAGTCTATTCAGAGAGCATCTAGACCAGGTTTGAGAAAAATATGCTGGGTTCTACTGAACTACCAAGAGTATTAAATGGTTTTAGGGTATCGCTATCATTTCTACTTCTAAAGGAGTAATGACAGATAAAAAGCTAGACAAGAGAAAGTAGGGAGGTGAAGTAATCTGCTATGTATATTAATTTATAAATAGGAATAATGTCAAGAATTGGTAAATCAATTATAACAATCCCAGCTGGAGTTACGGTATCATTTGTAGATAATGTAGTGACAGTGAAAAGGTCCTAAAAGGAGAGCTTTCTAAGAAATTACTGGTGGGATTACTGGTACAAGAAGGTACTGAACTTATGGTAAACAGACCATCTGATTCTAAAGAGCACAGATCTTTACATGGTCTTTATAGAGCACTTAATCAATAATATGATTATTGGTACATCAGAAGGGTTTACAAAACAATTAGAATTAGTGGGTGTGGGTTATAGAGCATCTCATTCTGGTCAAAAATTAGAATTGGCTCTAGGTTTCTCTCATAGTATTATATTGGAACTTCCAAAAAGAAATTACATTAAATACAGAGACAGAAAAAGGTAAAAATCCAATTATTACTTTATCATCTTTTGATAAACAATTATTGGGAATGGTGGCTGCAAAAATCAGATCATTTAGAAAAACCTGAACCTTATAAAGGAAAAAGGTGTAAAGATTTGTAGGAGAAAAATGTTAGAAGAAAAGGCTGGTAAATCTGCTTAAAATTTAGGGAAAATGGCATTAACAAAAAGTAGAAAAGAAACAGAATTAAAAGAAGAGTAAGAGGAGAAAATCTCCGGTACTCAAGCATCACCAAGATTATCTGTATTTAAAAGTAATAAAGAAATTTATGCTCAGTTAATCGATGATAAGGAAGGTAAAACTTTAGTATTTGCATCTTCGAGAGAGAAAGGTACAGATATTAAAGGGACAAAAACTGAGGTAGCAGTAGCTGTAGGGAAAAGAATAGCTGAAAAAAAGCTAAAGCAGCTGGTTACGAAAAAGTAGTTTTTGATAGAAATGGTTTCGTATATCACGGAAGAGTAAAAAGCTCTTGCAGATGGTGCTAGAGAGGAGGTCTTCAATTCTAATTTTAAAGTATCGAAATATGTTAGGAATAGATAATATAGAAAGAGTAAAAACCTGGAGGATTAGAATTAGTAGATCGTCTAGTTGCTGTAGAACAGAGTAACAAAAAGTTACCAAAAGGAGGTCGTGCATTCGGTTTCTCCCGCTATCGTAGTGGTTGGAAACGAAGATGGTATAATTGGTCATGGTCTTGGTAAGTCAAAAGGAAGTTGCTTCTGCAATCTCTAAAGGCTGTGGAAGAAGCTAAGAAAAATTTGGTGAGAGTTCCTGTTATCAATCACACTATTCCCCATCAGACTTCTGCGAGATATGGAGGTGCTGATATCTTCTTGAGGCCAGCATCTCATGGTACAGGGACTTATTGCGGAGGTGCAGTGAGAGCCGTATCTAGAATCGGCAGGAGTTCATGATGTATTGTCAAAATCTAAGGGATCTTCTAATCCTCACAATGTGGTTAAAGCAACATTTAAAGCATTGTTAGATATTAGAAGACCTGAAGAAAATAGCAAGAATGAGAGGCGTGTCTTTAAATAAAGTATTTAATGGTTAATTTTTATGAGATGGCAACAATTAAAGTAAAACAAGTAAGAAGTGCTATTGGTAAAACTAAAGATCAAAAGTTAACTCTTAAAGCTGGGTTTTAGAAAATTGAACCAAAGTAGTTGAGCATGAAGCAACGCCTTCTATTTTGGGAATGGTAGCTGCTGTAAGACATTTAGTGGAAGTTCAGAAAATAAAAATAATCTAAAAGATTTAATACTATTCTTTTTAGTATTAAATCTTTTGATTTAGGATCTAATTTATATCAAATTATGAATTTAAGTAATATTAAACCAGCATCAGGATCTACTCATAACTCTAAGAGGTTAGGTAGAGGGCAAGGTAGTGGTAAAGGAGGGACTTCTACAAGAGGTCATAAAGGAGCAAAAAATCAAGATCAGGGAAATTCTACAAAAATCGGTTTTGAAGGAGGTCAGATGCCTTTACAAAGAAGATTGCCTAAATTTGGTTTCAATAATGTGAGTAGAAAAGAGTATAGAGGTATTAACTTGGATACTATTCAAGCATTAGTTGAAGCTAAAAATATAACTGAAATTAATAAAGAAGTTTTAGTAGAAAATGGTTTATCTTCTAAAAATGAATTAGTAAAAGATATTAGGTAGGGAGAATTGAAATCTAGTATTTCTATTGCTGTCATAAATTTACTAAATCGGCTGAGGAAGCAATTAATAAAGTAGGGAGGTAAAAACAATTACTCTATAAGAAAATAATGAAAGAAAAAGGATTTATACAAACATTATATTTGAGTCTAGATGAATTAAGAGAAAAATCATCTTGACAGTTTCTCTTGTATTGGTGTATAGATTCGTTTATATATTTCCTACCTGCCATTAATTTGGATGAGGTAGGGAATCTTTTGCAACATTATCAGAACTCAAGGAGGAAATCAGCAAGGTGCAGGGACTTTTTAGGGTTTATTATCTTCTTTTACAGGGAGGTGCATTTAGCCGAGCTTCTGTGTTAGCATTGGGATTATGCCTTACATTTCTGCATCTATCATTGTTCAGTTGATGGGAATGTTGATTCCGTATTTTCAAAAACTTCAGAAAGATGGAGAAAGCGGAAGAAATACTTTAAACCAAATTACAAGGATGTTAACAGATTTTAGTGTGCTTTGGTTCAAGCTCCTTTTTATTTAGGAACGATTACTGCTGAAATTTTACCTCCAACTCAATTCGGTACAGCTTATAATGTAGACCCTAATTCTTTTAATGTTTTGGATACCAAGTATAGTAATTTCTAGTTACAGGTTCATTATTTGCAATGTGGTTGGGGGAGAAATAACAGATAGAGGAATAGGTAATGGTATTTCCATTCTGATTATGGTAGGTATTTTTAGCTGATTTACCGATGGCTTTTTGTGGATGAAGTTAAGTCGTCAGACAAGTGGAGGAGGTCTAGGGTTCTGTCATTATTTTAGTAGAAATATTGGTGTGGTTGTTAGTTATCCTTTTGGCTGTTTTTACTTTCTGTTGCTGTAAGAAAAATACCTATTCAGTATGTGAGTAGAGCACAAGCAAGAGGAGGAGTAAATAGAAATTTGATGGATGGAGCGAGACAGTGGATTCCCTCTAAAGTGAATGCTGCAGTGTGATGCCAATCATTTTTGCACAGGCTTTAATGTTTCTTCCTGGGTTATTGACAAAAGTAGATGAAACAAATACATTCTTCGCTGGATTCAGAAATGTATTTAGTTGGCAATATAATTTGTTATTTGCATTATTAATCATTATATTTTCATTCTTTTATACAGCGATTTCTATTCCTGTTCATCAAATGGCTGATGACTTGAAAAGAAATGGGAGGGACTGATTCCTAAAAGTAAAAACCTGGTAAGGAAACTGCAAATTATATTGATGAAATTTTATCAAGAATAACTTTTGCCTGGTTCAATTTCTTTTAGCTATCTTTGCAGTCCTTCCTGCTATGGTGCATGGAGCATTTGTGCAGACAGATAGGTTTGCGTTGTTTTTGGAGGAACATCTTTTATTGATTATGGTGAGTGTAATACTGGATACTGTTCAGCAAATAAATACATATTTATTAAATCATCATTATGATGGACTGATGCAATCCAAAATTATCAAGAACATCAAAATAAAATTATAGATGGCAAAAACAAAAAGCATATAGAACAGGACGGTGTTATAGTTGAGGCTTTGTCCAATGCTATGTTTCGTGTAGAACTAGAAAAATGGGTCATGTGCTTGTCGCTCATATCTCAGGTAAAATGAGAATGCACTTTTATTAAACTTTTGCCCTGGAGATAAAGTGAGATTAGAAACTTTCTCCTTATGATCTTAGCAAAGGAAGAATAACATTTAGATATTAAACTATAAGCTTTATAGGATATATAAAAAGCGTAAAAATATGAAAGTTAGAGCATCAATTAAAAAGAGAAGTGCAGACTGCAAAAATCGTAAGAAGAAAAGGCAGATTGTACATTATTAACAAAAAAGAACCCTAAATTTAAAACAAAGACAAGGCTAATTAATAGCAGAATTAAATTATGGCGAGAATTGCAGGTATAGATTTCACAAAAACAAAAGAGGCGTGATAGGACTTACTTACATCTATGGGTGTGGGAAGAAGTACGGCGTCTGAAATTTTTGAAGAATGCTGGTATCAGCGAAGATAAGAAAAGTCAATGAATGGAATGACGATGAATTGGCAGCAATCGAAAGTTATATCTCTGAAAATGTAAAAAGTGGAAGGAGAATTGAGATCTGAAATTCAGTTGAACATCAAAGAGATTGATGGATATTGGATGCCAACGAGGAATTCGTCACAGACTGGGATTACCTTTTAAGAGGCCAAAGAACGAAAGAAATAACTCTAGAACTCGTAAAGGAAAAGAGAAAAACTATTGCTAATAAGAAAAAGCAAGTAAATAATCGTTAGAATTATGGCAAAACAAACTAAAGTAGTAAAAGAAAAGAAAAGTAAAAAGTAGAGGCGATAGGGTGAGGCTCACATTCAGGCGTCTTTCAATAATATTATTATTTCTTTGACCAATAAAAATGGAGAAGTAATTTCATGGGCATCTGCAGGTAAAATGGGATTTAGAGGTTCTAAAAAGAATACTCCGTTTGCAGCACAAATGGCTGCTGAAAATTGTTCTCAGGTAGCTTATGAAGCTGGATTAAGAAGAGTGAAAAGTTTTTCGTGAAAGGTCCCAGGTGCAGGGTGAGAGTCTGCACATCAGATCTATTCATAATTCAGGAATTGAAGTAAGTGAAATCGTTGATGTGACTCCTATGCCACATAACGGTGTAGACCACCAAAAAGAAGAAGAGTATAATAATTATATTTTTGAGACTTAAAGTGAGGTTTTATAGAATTTAATTTTTAAGTTTTGAATCTCAAATCTAAATCATTTTATGGCAAGATATATTGGACCTAAAACAAAATTGCGAGAAAAGTTTGGTGTAGCAATTTATGGAGATGATAAAAACTTCGAGAAAAGAAGAAATCAACCTCCAGGACAACATGGACCAAACAAAAGAAGAGGAGCTAAGAAATCAGAATATGCTGTTCAGTTGGCAGAAGCAAAAAGCAAAATACATTTATGGTATTTTAGAGAGACAGTTTGCTAATATGTTTGATAAAAGCTCATAGAAGCAAGGGGGTAACAGGGTGAAGTACTTTTACAACTTTGTGAGTCTAGATTAGATAATGTGGTTTATAGATTAGGGTTTGCTAAAAACAAGAGCTGCAGCTAGACAATTAGTTTCTCATAGACATATTACTATCAATGGAAATGTAGTAAATATTCCTTCTTATTCATTGAAAGTAGGTGATGTAGTTACTGTAAGAGAGAAGTCAAAATCTCTTGATGTAGTAGCTGATGCTTTGGCATCTAAGTCTAATTATGAATGGTTACAATATAATGACGAAAAAAGAGAGGGAACTTTCGTTTCTGTACCAGATAGAGCTTCAAATTCCAGAAGATATTAAGGAACAGTTAATCGTCGAGTTATATTCTAAATAATAATTAATCAAATTCTTGCTCAACCCAATATTATGGCAATTTTACAATTCATAAAACCCGATAAGGTAATTTTATTAAACTCTACGGATTTTAGAGGTCAGTTTGAATTTAGACCTTTGAGCCTGGGTTTGATCTTACTATCGGTAATGCTTTGAGAAGAGTATTATTATCTTCTAGAAGGATATGCTATTACATCTATCAAGATAGAAGGAGTAGAGCACGAGTTTTCTACAATTCCTGGTGTAGTAGAAGATGTTACTGAAATTATTCTTAATTTGAAAAGCAGTTAGAGATTGAAAAGCATCTTCTGAAAAATGCATCTGCTGAACAGGTAAGTATAAAAATTTCTAATCAAACTACTATAACTGCTGGGAGATTTTTCTAATGCAATGAAGGGATTCGAGGTGTTAAACCTGAATTAGTGATTTGTAATATGGCAAAAAGATGTTTCCATTTTGAAATTAAATTTAATATAGATAAAGGGAAGAGGCTATAGCCTTCTGAACAAAAATAAATTAAATAATGCTCCAATAGGGACTATGGCAATTGATTCTATCTTTACGCCAATTAGAAAAGTTCAGTATAGTGTTGAGAACTATCGTGTAGAGCAGAAAACAGACTACGAAAAAATTAGTATGGATATTGAGACAGATGGTTCTATCACTCCTCAAAAATCGCTTTAACAGAAGCTTCAAAAATTTTAATACATCACTTTATGTTATTTTCAGATGAGAGAATAACATTAGAGACAGAAGCGGTGAAAAGCGTCTATTCAGTACGATGAAGAAACACTTCACACAAGACAGCTATTGAAATCTAAAATTAGTAGATATGGATCTTTCTGTAAGAGCTGATCAATTGTTTGAAAGCAGCAAGTAGAAACTCTTGGGAGAATTGGTTTCTTTCAGCAAGTCTGATTTGATGAAATTTAGAAATTTTGGTAAAAATCGTTAACAGAATTAGAAGAATTAGTGCATTCAAAAGGGCTAAACTTTGGATTTGATGTTAGCAAGTATAAATTAGACGCTGATAAATAATTTTTATATTATGAGACACGGAAAGAAATTTAATCATTTAGGAAGAACTGCCTCTCATAGAAAAAGCATTACTTTCCAATATGGCATGTTCTCTTATAGAGCATAAAAGAATAAATACAACTGTTGCTAAGGCAAAAGTCTTAGAGTATATGTAGAACCACTTTTTGACTAAAGCTAAAAATGACACTACGCATAACAGAAGAACAGTATTCTCTTATCTTCAAAAATAAGGAAGCAGTTACTGAATTATTTAGAACAGTAGCTCCTAAAATTGCTAGAAAGAAATGGAGGATATTGTAGAATTATTAAAACAGGATTCAGACTTGGAGATGCAGCTGATACGGCTCTAATAGAGTTAGTTGATTTCAATGAACTTTATAATCCAAAAAGCAGATACTAAGAAAACTACAAGAAGAAGCAGAAGATCTTCATCTAAAAGAGAAACTGCTGAAGTGGTAGAAGTAAAAGCTGAAGAATCTGTTGAAAAGACAGAAGAATAATTCACTCATTATAAAATAATCATTTGTAAACTTACAAGTGATTATTTTTACTAAAAAGCGATATGATTATCATATCGCTTTTTGTTTCTCAGAGTTTCTTTGAGCCAATTAAAGAATTCTCTTTTGCCAAACTAAGCCATTTTGTGGTTTTAGAACCCAATGGTTTTCATCAGGAAAATATAAGAATTTTGATTTTTATACCTTTAAGTTTAGCAGCTTGGAATGCTCCTTGTCCTTGTTCATATGGAACTCTAAAAATCTATATTTCCTTGGATAATCATAAGTAGGGTATCCCATCGATTGACATAATGACTTGGGTTAAATTCACTAAATGCCTTGTCATGAGGATTTTCCCAAGATTTGTTCCTAATTCCCAATTTGCAAACCAAAAGTTCTTCCGTAGTGCCATACCATGATTTCATATCAAAAAGACCATTATGAGAGATGAAAGATTTGAATCTATTTTCGTGTAATCCAGCTAACATAAGTACAGAATAACCACCATAACTTGCTCCCTACAGCAGCCATTTTTATCGTTGTCTACATAAGGAAGTGTTTTCGCATAGTCAGTTGCTGTAAGGTAATCCTTAATAGGTTGTCCTCCCCAATCTTTGCTGATGGCTTCATTCCATTTAGTTCCCCATCCAGGCATTCCTCTTCTATTCGGAGCTATGACAATGTATCCGTAGGCAGTCATCAGAGAGAAATTCCAACGAGTGCTGAAGTAAGGCGTGAGTGCTGATTGAGGACCACCTTGGCAATATAATAAGGTTGGATATTTTTATTAGGGGTCAAAGTTAGGAGGGTAATGAAACCAAACGCCCATTTCCTTACCATCATCTGTTTTTACCATTTTTAATTTAGAGTGTCCTAAAGTTTAGTTTTTGGTAAAAAAATCTTGATTAATGTCGGTAATTTGTTTCATGGTTCCTTTTTTTAATTCTAATAGAGTAAAAATTCAGGACTATGAAAAGCATCATTCCTAGTAACAAAAAGGGTGTTTTTGTACTGTGCAAAAATATTATTGACATCAAAAATTTCTTTAGTAATTTGTTTTACGGTATTGGGGGATAAGGTCGGTAGAGAAGAGCTGTTTTCGTTCCTCTAAAAGCTGTTGTGAAATAAATGTGTTTAGAATTATTAGCCCAAAATATATCACCTGTTACACTTTCATCCCAAGACTGAGTAAGATTAGATTTATTTTGATTAATCCAATTCATAATGTAGATATCATTTTTATCGGATTCATAACCATCTCTTTGCCATGCTTTTGCCACGATAGATATTTACCGTCGGGGCTAAATTGTGGATTTACATCATAGCCCATCATTCCTTGAGTCAAATTTTTGTGTTTTCCCCAGAGACTAAATCATAAGCGAAAAATATCTGTATTAGTGCTTATAGCATATTCTTTGCCATATTTTTCTTTGAGTTACATAAAGAAGGTGTTTAGAGTCTGGAGACCAAATAAAAATCTTCTTTTTCCACCAAAAGGCTTCTGTGGAGAATCATAGGGTTTTCCATTCTAATAAATCAATTGCGTTTTTCAATAGATTGCTGAATATTTACCACAAAAAATATGATTGAATTTTCCTTCATACCAGCTGTCCCAGTGCCTATGATTAAGATCGGTATAGATTTGTGCAGTGGTTTTGGGAGTATCTGAGTAACGGTCTTTTCCATAAATAGTTTTCCAAGTGAACTTCTTTTACTAAAAAGCCACTTTTGTCCATCAGGAGAGATTTTAATATTCTCTAGTATTTTTACCAATATTATAAAATATATTCCAAGTTTTGACCTAAATCTTGGCTACGAAATATAACGCCATTTTTCAGATGCATAAATTCCATTTTTATCCCATTGAATAAAAGATTTGGAACCCATGTCAAAAGGTCGAGATAGGGAAGAGCTTGTGTTTAGAAGAAAAGTTTTCGTGTTTGTTTTCGGTTTCTAAATTGGTTTGACTTGTTCTATAAAGTACGGAAGAATAGTCAGGAGAAACTCCCTGTACGCTAATTTTTCCTCAATTGCCAGAGAATCTCTGAGTCATGACTTCTTGGGCATTCATTAATAAAGGGAGTTGCCAATGCTAAGAGCTGCATGTTTTAATTTCATTTGTCAATATTTTTTATTGAGGGTTAAAGATAAAAAAATCCAAAGATAAAAATTACAATAAATGGATAAAATAAAGGAAAATACATGTTTGAGATACAGTGTTTTACTAATTAGAAATAGGGTTGGCTTTATTGAATAAGATTTAAAAATACTACTTTTGTTATTTTAGGAGTTATGGTTTTAGATTTAAAAATCTGGGGGCATTTTAGGGTGTTTTTATTTTGATAGTGGATAAAATAGTTTTTAACATGGATTGTAAATAGTATAGAGTGAAAGATTGTAAAAATATAGGTTTGGCATTTTTGTATATTTGTCATAGAAAATATTGAAATAAAAATTATGTTTGAAAATAAAAATCAGGAACTTACACCAATTAGTCATTTTAGGAGAATTTGGTTTGATAAAATATCTTACGGAGAATTTTCGTATAGGAAAATCATTCTACTGAGTTAGCATTAGGAGATGATGCTGCAGTGATTAATCCCTGATGGAGGAAGAAGATGTGATTTCTACGGATATGTTTGTAGAGGGGGTAGATTTTAATTTAGGCTATGTTCCTTTTGAAACATTTGGGGTATAAAGTAGGGGTTGCAGGGATAAGTGATATTGTGGCGATGAATGCGACTCCTACTCAAATTATGGTTTCTATTGCGGTTTCTAATCGTTTTCCAGTTGAGGCGTTAGTAGAGATTTACTCAGGGTCTTTCACAAGTGTGTAAAATATACAAAGTTGATTTAATAGGTGGAGATACTACAAGTTCTCAATCAGGGTTTAGTATTTAATATTACTTCAATTGGAGTTTCAAAAGAAGATGTAGTAAAGAGAAATGGAGCGAAAAAGTAATGATTTGTTAGTTGTTACAGGAGATTTAGGAGGTGCGTATATGGGGTTTGCAAGTTTTTGGAACGAGAGCATCATGTTTTATCTTAAAAATCCAAATATGCAGCCTGAAATGGAAGGGTATGATTATATACTTGAAAGACAATTAAAACCAGAAGCAAGAGTAGATATTAAGAAAAATATTAAATGATTTAGATATTAAAACCTACAGCTATGATTGATGTTTCAGATGGGTTGGCTTCAGAAATATTGCATTTATCAGAGCGGTCGGGAGTTGGGTTTAGAGTGTATGAAGAAAAATTCCAATGGATGAATTGACAATTTCCATAGCGGAAGAATTTAACCTGAATCCTGTCGTAGCAGCATTGAATGGAGGTGAGGATTATGAGTTACTTTTTACAATTTCTCAAAATGATTATGATAAGATTAAAAATCATATGGATTTTACAATCATAGGACATGCTGTAGATTTAGATCAAGGGGAAATCACCTTGTGCTTCGTGGGTCTAATGAATTGGTAGAAATTACAGCTCAAGGGTGGGTAAAAGAAATAAAATTAAAATCAAAAATTATGCATAATAAGTTTGATATCGCTTACTTAAAAATGGCTCAAGAATGGGCGAAAACTTTTCTTATTGCAAAAGAAAACAAGTGGGAGCGTTGATTGTCAAAAGATCGAACGATTATTGCAGATGGATATAATGGGACGCCTTCAGGCTTTGAAAATTGCTGTGAAGATGAAAATTATGAAACTAAATGGTATGTACTTCATGCAGAGGCAAATGCTATTCTTAAAAATTTCCTGAAATACTCAATCATGTGGAAGGAGCTACACTTTATCTTACTCTTTCGCCGTGTAGAGAGTGTAGTAAACTGATATTACAAGCTGGAATAAAGAGGCTGGTGTATATTGATGATTATTCAGATAGTGTAGGCTTAGAATTTTTAAGAAATGCAGGATTAGAGATTTTGAAAGATTTCACAAGAAGAATTACAGAATAATGTGGGATGAGAGAATAGAGGATTTTATTAATTATTTAAGGTTAGATGCTTCTCAAAAATACGATAGAAGCTATATTTGCAAGATATTTGTAAGCTGAAAATATTTGCTACGGAGCAATTGCAAGGAGTTTCTCCGATAGATATTTCTTATGAAAATTTACAGGAATTTCTATTTCAAACGACTCAAAAGGAGTATTATAGTGAGCGGACTCAATCTCGTTGGATTTCTTCTATTAAGGCGTTTTTAAGTATTTGGTGAAGATGAGATGAGGGAGGATAATCCTGCTACACTTTTTGGAAGTTCCTAAATTAGGGATTTATCTCCCTGATACCATGTCTTTGGAGGAAATTAATAAAATTTCTGAAAGTATATGATGAAAGCTTCCGTTTTTAGGAAGAGAAATAAATGCATTGTAGAGGTTTTATATGGGTGTGGATTGCGAGTTTCAGAGCTTACAGATTTGAAAAATTTCTAATATCAATTTTCAAGGAATTTTATCTAAAAGTAGATGGCAAAGGGATAAAGTGCGTTTTGTGCCTTTGGCAGAAGAAACATTAAAAGTATATTGATGAGTATCTTAATGTCAGAGGTAAATCGATAAAAGGACGATATTTTAATAGATAAAAAAATCTACAGATGTTTTGTTTCTTAATTCAAGAGGGAGGAGAATGTCTCGTCAAATGATATTTTTGATTATTAAAGACTTTGGCTAATAAAGTTGGAATTTCATATCTCCCGCATACTTTTTCGGCATTCTTTTTGCGACACATTTATTGCAAAATGGTGTGGATTTGAGATATATCCAAGAGATGCTGGGGCATTCTAGCATTACAACTACAGAAATTTATACCCATTTAGATACAGAAGAACTGCACGATGTTATTTTAAAAATACCATCCCAAGAAACCGCTAGAAATTAAGTATTTAATCAGAATGAATTTGAAGTATTGTTCCCCAATGTGGGAAAAGATGCTTGCTTTTGGAGTGAAGGGAAAGAAAGTGGCATTGTCTCAAAATGTGAGTTTTGTGCTGTATCATAATTGTGCTGCTGCTGTGGCTGTGGTGGTTTAGTATAAAGATGAAAATATTATTTACAAAGAGGAATCAAGATCCAGCAAAGGGTAAATTAGATTTGCCAGGAGGCTTTGTTGACCCAAAAAGAAAGTGCAGAATATGCTTGTTATCGTGAGTTAAAAAGAAGAACTCAATATAGAAATAGACATTCAAAAATTAAAATTTCCTGATGAGTTTGCCCAATGTTTATCATTATCAAGGGATAGATTATAATACTTAGATTTATTTTTGAGTATCGTTTAGATGAAAAATATCGATGAGTTTAGAAAAGAATGAAATTTCAGAAATATTGTGGTTGAAAAGAGAAAATATTGATATAAAGGATATTGCGTTCAGTTCTCAACAGAGATTTTTACAAAGATTTACTTTAAAAATTTGTTAAAAAATATAAATATATTATAAATTTGTATCGTTGCAAAAATATTTGCATAAATTTTTCTTGTAAAAGAACAGATAAATTAATATACGATGAGTTTATACAAAATTCCTTCTGATGGATTAGCAGGACTTAAAGAGAATTTTTACTAAAGATGCTCTTGCGGGTTTTTAGTATTTTTATTGGCTTTACCTTTGAGTATGGGGTGGCTAAGGCTGCAGAGTTTCCTCCTATTTTTTGGAGTAGTTTCTGCTATTATAGGAGGTCTTGTCGTGAGTTTCTTTGCAGGGTCTAGGTTATCAGTAAAAGGACCAGCAGCAGGGGCTTATATCTATTGGTGCGGGTGCTGTAGCAGCATTTGAGGTGGAGAGATAGGCTGGAAACTGACATTGCCACTATTGTGGTAGCTGGTGATTATTCAAGTTGTTTTTGGTGTCTTAAGGTTGGGAAAATATGCAGATTTATTTCCTTCTGCTGTAGTACATGGTATGTTAGCAGCGATTGGAATTATCATCATGTCAAAGCAGTTACATTTGCTTTTAGGATAAATCCAGATACATTAGCAGGAAAAAGGTACAATGGAGTTGTTAAAAACACTTCCAAATAGTATTTCGATAGCAAATAAGGAGAATACGATTATTGGATTAACTTGTTTAGTCATTTTATTTGGAATGGGGATGATAAAGAATGCTATTATCAGGAAAAATTCCGGCTCCGTCTGGTGGTGTTTATTGGTGGCTATTCCTATGGGAGTTTATTTTGAAATAGGAAATAAAGATACAGTAGGAGAGGTTGCGAATTACTCATTAGTGGAGATAGGAAATATATTTGATACTTTCAAAAATGGGGTTTGGTTAGCTGACTTTTTCAGGGGTTACAACTCATACAAGGGTGTTCGTACAGTATACCATCTTATTTTTATTAATAGGTTCTATTGAGTCTTTGTTAACTGCTAAAGCGATTGATTTAGTAGATCCTTATAAAAAGAAAAATCAGATTTTAATAAAGATTTGTCTGCGGTAGGATTAGGGAAATATTATTTCAGGAATAATGGGAGGTCAACCGATGATTTCTGAAGTTGCAAGAAGTTCTGCAAATGTTGCTAATGGGGCAGTAACAAGATGGGCTAATTTTTTTCATGGGATTATTTATGTTATTAGCAGTGATTTTTGCTGTGCCATTGATTGAAAATGATACCTAATACTGCACTTTCTGCAATGTTGGTTTATGTGGGGTTCAATTTAGCTCATCCCAAAGGAATTTACGCATGTTTTCCATGTTGGTAAGGGACAATTTGTGATATTTGTTTCCACGGTAGTAGTTACTTTGTTTACTGATTTGTTGGTTGGAGTAGCATTTGGAATAGCATTAAAGGTGATTATCAATATGATGAATGGAGCAAGGGTTCGGGATTTCTTATATCTGAAATATGGATGTGATAAATAACAATCCTAGAAATAGCGGAAATAGAAGCAAACGGAAGCCTTTTTGTTTACTAATAACATGAAATTAGGTGAGTTTTTGGATTCATTGACAAAATATAAAAGAAGTAAGATTTAATTTTTGAAAAATTGGAATTATTGGATCATACATCTTTAGCAACAATACAAAAATGGAAAAAGCTTCAAGAAGATTTATTAGGAATGAGGATAAGTCTTAATGGATTAGAGAACCATTCCAAATTAGGGATTCCTGAGGATTCTGTATTGAAGAAAGGAAAAAGACATCCATATTAAGAGATAAAAATCAGCTACAAAATCTTTATTGTAGCTGTTTTTATTTTTATGTTATTAATATTTTTATTAAGTTTTCGGCTCATTACCCATTCAGAGTCTGTAAGATTATAAATTTTTGAATATCTTTCAATATATTTTTAAAATCTAAATTAAGATCTTTTAATTTTCCTGTTGCGATGTCAAAAACCCAACCATGCACGATAGGAAATTCATCTACAATGTATCGTTCTTGTACACATGCAAGTTTTATTACATTGATGCATTGTTCTTGAACATTAAGTTCTACCAGTCTATTGTATCTTTCATGTTCATCAGCTATAGCATCTAATTCTACATGATGAAGTCTATATATGTCCCGAATATTTCTAAGCCAAGGGTTAAGCAAACCTAAATTTTTAGAACTCATAGCAGCTTCTATACCTCCGCAACCATAATGACCACAAATAATAATGTGTTTTACCTTAAGTGTTCTACAGCGTATTGTATCGTTGAAACAGCACTTAAATCTAAGGTGTTTTACTAAATTAGCAATATTTCTATGAACGAAAACTCTCCAGGGTTCATACCCTATGAGTTCTTCAGTGGTAACTCTACTATCAGAACAGCCGATATAAAAGGTATTCAGGAGTTTGTTCTTTTGCTAAATTTTTGAAGAAGTTAGCATCAATATTTAACTTTTCTTCTACCCATTTTTATTATTTTCAAATATAATTTTATAAGAATTTGCCATTAAGAATTAGATTTTATTGTTAATATATCCGTTGGTGGCTTTTTCATTTGGAGTTATTTGAGCTGGATTTACCTATGACTATGGAGTTAGAAGGCACATCAGTATTGACATAGGCATTTGGTGCGATAAGTACATTGTTACCAATTTTTATATGTCCCACAATCACTGCATTTGTACCAATCCAGACTTCATCACCGATTTCAGGAACGCCAATTCGCTCACCTCTGTTAGCTTGTCCTATGGTTACACCTTGAGCAATATTACAATTTTTCCCAATTTTCACCTTAGGATTAATAACCAATGCTCCCCAATGCCCAAGATAAAAACCCTTCGCCAATCTCCGTTTCGGGATAGATTTGAAAGCCATATTTTATTTGATAATGCCTTAAAATTATGCGATAAATCTTTTCCTAAAAAGATGATTTTGAATATTTTTGAGCATTACGAAACCAATAAATATAGTGTAAATTGGGACTAAAACATAGAATTTGGAAATGAGATAGCCACTTTTCCGCTTTCACGATAAAAATCTTTTTGTATGATTGTTTTCATAAATGATCAATGATTTTTAGTGATGCTTTTAATGGAGTTATTTAAGGTAAAAGGCATCTCATAATTCTTCAATTTTTCTTGGTATTTTTGGAAAAATGAGGATTTGTGAGAGCTTTTTCATTCCCTCATAAATGCCTTCTTCTGAATTGTCAATAATCAGTCCTAAATCTCCGTTACAAAAGTAATTCTTTAACACCAGAGACATCGGTGGCAATGATGTTTTTCTTTAAAGGTGATAGCTTCAAACAAAACAGTAGGAAATCCTTCATATCGAGAACTTAAAAATATAAAAATCTGCATTTTTGAAATAAGGGTAAGGATTATCTGTAAAACCAAGCATTTCAGTTGATTTTTCTACTCTAATTCACGGCGAAAGATTGGCAATATTATTAAAATCATAACCATCACCTATAATTTTTATTCGGTGAGGAAAGCCTTCATTTAGTAATTGTTTATGAGCTTTTAGTAGTCGGTCAAAACCTTTTTGAGGAAAAATTGTACCAACAGACAGAAAAACTGGTGTCATCGGTGTGATGAGGAATCTCCTCTTGGCTTTTCCTTAAAAATCTCTTCGGTGTCCAAGGGATTATAAATTCTTGTAATTTTTATCTCTTTCTTCTTGATTTTTGTGCAAGTTTTTCAAAATCTCTTTGGATATGCTCGGAGATGACCATGATTTTGTTAAATCCAAAAAACTTTCTGATTTCTTCATCGGTGTAATTGTGAAATTCTGTTTTTCTTAAAATCATTATGAATCCAAATGATTTTTGGAAGACTTTTCAAAAGGAGAATTAAGAATTTCATCTCTAAATCCATGGATGCAGCAAACTCTACATCGTATTTTTGCCTTTCAGAAATGTTATTAAAGGAGTTTAGGAAATAGTAAAAACTGATAAATTACACGGAATGCCTTCTGAGGAATATCTTGTGGGCGATTGGTAGTAATCATTTCACCTTTTGTTGAGGTAAAAACATTGATCCAATCAGGGGAATTTCTGATAATATTTTCCTGAATAGAGATTAAGTAATAAATCAATTTCATATTGATGGGGAGGGAGGTTTTTAAAGAAATGTTATTAAAACTTTTTCTGCTCCTCCATGACGAAGAGAACCAATTCTGATGAGTATCTTTTGTGTCAAAATAAAATGATTTTTAATGTTTCCTTAAGAAAACTATTAATGTAGCTAATCTAACTAATTTAAAATGTCCATTATTGAATTAATGCATTACAAAAATACTAAAAAGATATTTAGATAATATTTGAGATTGTATTTCTGTCAAAATTTCCTAAGATAAAGTTGATTTGTGCCAAAATGTTTCTTTTTGGAATGTTGGCATATTATTGGAGGGATTTTTGAAATAAATTAATTCTAAAAATAAAAAAAGAATATGTCAGTAAATTTTTAAACCATTAGCAGATAGAGTATTGGTAGAACCAGCACCAGCAGAGACAAAAACAGCATCAGGATTGATTATTCCAGACACAGCGAAAGAAAAGCGCAAGAAGGCGTAGTAGTAGCCGTAGGGAATGGTAGAAAAGATGAACCGCTTACCGTGAAAAGTAGGAGATAGAGTTCTTTATGGAAAATATGCAGGGCAAGAACTAAAATTAGACGGTAAGGACTATCTTATCGTGAGAGGTCTGATTTGTTAGGGATTTTTAGGGATTAAAAAGTACAATATTTTAAAAATCTAATCTAAATTATTAAAATAAAAATTGAAGAAAATGGCAAAAGAAATTAAATTTGATATTGAATCAAGAGACGCATTAAAAAGAGGGTGTAGATGCATTGGCGAATGCAGTAAAAAGTTACATTAGGGACCAAAAAGGTAGAAATGTAGTAATTGAAAAATCTTTCGAGCTCCGCATGTAACCAAAGATGGTAGTTTCTGTAGCGAAAGAAATCGAGTTGGAAGACAAAGTGGAAAACTATGGGGGCTCAGATGGTGAAGGAAGTTGCTTCTAAAACCAATGACATCGCAGGAGATGGAACTACTACAGCAACTGTTTTGGCTCAAGCTATCGTAGAGAAGGGCTTAAAAATGTAGCGGCTGGTGCAAACCCAATGGACTTGAAGAGGAATTGATAAAGCTGTTTCTGCGGTGGTGGAAAAACCTTAAAGTCTCAGTCTCAACAAGTAGGAGACAATAATGACAAAATCAAAACAAGTAGCTTCTGTTTCTGCGAATAATGATGAAACTATTGGTGGACTTATTGCTGATGCTTTTGCAAGAGTTGGTAAAGAAGGTGTAATCACTGTAGAAGAAGCAAAAGGAATAGATACTACCGTAGATGTAGTAGAAGGTATGCAATTTGATAGAGGTTACCAATCTCCTTATTTTCGTGACGAATCCAGATAAAATGGTAGCAGAATTGGATAATCCGTATATCTCTTTTGTAGAGAAAAAATCTCTTCAATGAAAGAATTGCTTTCCAGTTTTAGAACCTGTAGCTCAACAAGGTAAATCTTTATTGATTATCTCTGAAGAAGTAGAAGGCGAGGCATTGGCAACTTTTGGTTGTAAAATAAATTAAGAGGTTCGCTTAAAATCGCAGCAGTGAAGGCTCCTGGTTTCGGTGATAGAAGAAAAAGCAATGTTAGAGGATATTGCTATCCCTTACTGGTGGACAAGTGATTTCTGAAGAGAGAGGGTTTCACTATGGAGAATGCTTTCTATTGAACTTCTTGGTAAAGCAGAAAAAGTAGTGATTGATCAAAGATAATACGACTATCGTAAATGGTGCTGGTGATGATGCTCAAATTAAAGCAAGAGTAAATCAAATCAAAGCTCAATTAGAATCTACTACTTCTGATTATGACAGAGAAAAACTTCAAGAAAGATTGGCAAAATTGGCAGGTGGTGTAGCTGTGCTTTATGTAGGTGCTGCTTCTGAAGTGGAAATGAAAGAGAAAAAAGATAGAGTAGATGATGCACTTCACGCAACGAGAGCCGCTGTGGAAGAAGGTATCGTAGCAGGAGGGGAGTTGCCTTGTAAGAGCTGATAGAATCTCTGAACAGTTTCTAAGTGGTGCTAACCGAGATGAGAATACAGGTATCAGAATCGTAAAGAGAGCGATTGAGGAGCCTTTGAGACAAATCGTAGCGAATGCAGGAGGTGAAGGTTCTGTAATCATAGCGAAAGTAGCAGAAGGTAAAAGCAGATTTCGGGTTACAATGCAAAAACTGATGAGTTTGTAAATATGCTTGAAGCAGGAATTATAGACCCTACAAAAGTAACGCGTGTAGCTCTTGAAAAGCGCTGCATCTGTAGCAGGTATGCTTCTTACAACAGAATGTGTAATCACAGAAATCCCAAAACCTGAAGCACCAATGCCACCAATGGGAGGCGGTATGCCAGGAATGATGTAAGAAAAAGTTTATAAACATTAACAGAGAGGATATTATTTTGATATTCTCCTTTAAACCATTTAGATGAAAGTTATGAATATAAAAATGAAATAGATGGTTACGAAGTGTTTTTCATCAGGAACCATTGTTACAAATACAAATGAAGATTTAATAAAATTTCTCATGAAGATTTAACTTTATGAAATACAGTTCTCAGATGAAGACAATGGGGAACAAAGGTAGATTTTGAATATTTATCTAATAAAACAATTGAGACTCAAATTTATAAATTTTAATAACCCCTTGGGACGGGAAATGTTGTTCCTATGAAATTAGGAAGATTAAAACAGAGAAAGACCTATACTTTAATTTTAGAGTTATTTCTTTAGTGGTGATAAAGGAGTGTCTGGAAAAACATTATACTATACTTGGATGACTAAAAATGAGTAATAATATTGCAAAAAATATTGATGAAGCATCATATGGCGAAAAGAATTAATATGATCTCTATTGATGAACTGAAGATAACGAAACTGCAATAAAGCAGTTGGTTAATTATCATAATATCAAATAGAACAGGCAAAGTGCAGCTAATAATGAAATAGAACAATTGAAAATTAGAACTGAAGTTTTATCAGACATATCCCTTTTAGGGCATTATAGCAGGAATAGGGAAATGTATGTGGTTCAGTTGTTACATCTTTTTCAATTAATTTTGACAAATGAAACCCCTCCTGCATATTCAGGGTGGCTACTATTGGTGGTATAATATTAATTTATTATGGGAGTATCAGCGCCAATATGCTACTCAGTTATTTATAAGTAAAAAGATAGAAAGGGGTATTTAGAATTCAAGCAGGCTCTTTACATTAAATCCTCGCAAAATGTTTTGACAAAATATCAGTGTATATTTCCTTTATGCAAGATGTTTTTAGAAAATGTATTCATACATTAAGTTCTGACAGATTGTTTCAGTAAAATGTCGGCGTACATTTTCTACCCAAGTTGTTTTAAGGAAATGTATAGATACATTAAGTTCCCTGCAAGTTGAGTGGAGCTAATGTATAAATATATTAATTGTTTTAATGTTGTTTGGACTTAATGTAAAAGATTATTTTACCTTTTGAGCAAGATTAAATTAAACTGATTATCAATTTTAAATTATATTACTATGAAAAATTTCACTTTCAAAAGAATTTCAACTAAAGACCTTGTGACTTTGGCTCAAAGAGTAATCCAAATTTCTAAAAATGAAAAACACCAAAAAGACACAACAGCAGAATCCACTTTTTGGCAGATTTAGAGAAAAATCTCAAGCTTATGATGAGGTCTATGCGAAGCAGGTTTTTAGTGGAAAAAGGTAAGTCTGTAGCTGAAGCCGATGAGGCGAGGGATAAGGCTTTGTGAGTGTTAAAAAATTTTCCTTTGGGGCTATCAGCAGGTAAGTTCAGCTCCACATTCGGACAAAGCGAAAGGAGTTGTATGAATTGATTAAAGGTTTTTGGAACGGATTTAGACCGATTGAGTTATTCGGCAGAGTCGGCTCAAATGATTGATAGAAGAATTAGAAAAAGACAGAAAATAAAAGCCAAACTCACTAGCATTGTCCTTAACAACGGCGTTCACCGAACTGAAAACGAAGCAGGAGAACTTTGAGCAAATCTATGCTGAACAAGTGGAAGCCAATGCGGATTTAAGAAAAACACCAAATGCAAGCAGCCCTTCGTAGAGAATTAGAAAAACATTAAGAGCTTATTTGGATTTCGTCAATATTATGAAAGTTCAGAAAAGATTGGGAAGGGGGTCTATCAAGAGATTAATGAAATTGTAAAAAGCAGCAAGAAACAGCAAGTAAGGATTTAGTAATTTAATAAAAGTAAAATATCAAAGGTCAAAAAACACTCCTAAATTGGGGAGTGTTTTTATATTTATTCTTCTTCAGCTTCAGGTAAATCTTCATCAATATTGCTATAAGAGGTATTTTTGGTTTTAGTTGATTGGCTAATAATTCTAAATTCTCCGTTCGGTTTTTGAATATTTTTAATAGCCGTAAATATAGCCTCAATGAAAGATTGTGGGTCGGCTATATTTTTACCAGCGATATCGTACGCTGTACCATGGTCTGGAGAGGTACGGATAAACGGCATACCAGCAGTATAATTTCACTCCTTCTTCATAGCAAATCGTCTTGAAACGGTAGTCAGTCCTTGGTCGTGATACATTGCTAAAAACTCCATCAAAATGTTTGTACTTACTCGGTTGGAAAAACTATCCGCAGGGTAAGGCCCAAATGCTAAAAATTCCTTCATCAAAGAGTTCTTTAATGGCAGGGGTTATGATTTCTATTTCCTCGGTACCGATAGCACCTCCATCACCTGAGTGGGGGTTTTAGTCCTAAAATTGCGATTTTAGGTTTTTGAATAGAGAAAATCTTGTTTTAGGCAGTGGTTCATGGTTTTTACCTGTTCTTTGATGCGTTCTTTTGGTGATGCTTTTCCGCAACCTTTGAAATTGGAATGTGATGGGTGGAAACAGCGACTTTTAGGTCTTCACTAACTAAAAACATTAGTCCATTTTTCCCAAATCTTTTTCTCTAAATATTCCGTATGCCCTGTGTATTTGAAGCCATGTTTGAGCATTTCATCTTTTATTGATGGGAGCTGTTACCAAAGATGTCTATTTCTCCTCATGAGTGCATTTGTAGCAGCTTCTAAAGAATCTATTGCTAATAGAGTGGATTCCTCAGTAGAGTGCCGAAATTTACATTCATATCATCTTTTCTCAAATTTACGATGTTAATTTTTCATCTACAGCATGAGAAGCATGGGAGATATAGTTGAAGTTGAATTGTAAATTAAAAATATTTTTGGTAAGAAAATAACTTGCCTGATCCGAAGATGACAGGCGTGAAAAATCTGTAATGCTTTTTATCTTTTTAATGATTTTAAGATAATTTCAGGCCCTATGCCATTATAATCACCGATGGATATTCCTACTTTTATATTATTCATTTTTATTCAAAATTTATACAAAAATAGGTTAATTTTTAGTAAATACAGAATGAAAAATAGATGAATAAAGTTTTTGGTATAATAAAAATATAGTAATTTTATCAACTCTAGGAAAAATATGTTTACAGGAATTATAGAAGGATAGGTAGAGTAGAAAAGATAGAGGTTCAAATATTCATTATACGATGAGTTGTCCTTTTTGTAGATGAATTGAAAATAGACCAAAAAGTATTTCACATAATGGCTGTTGTCTCACTGTGGATCATTTGGAAAATGGACAATATAGAGTAACAGCAATGATAGAGACTTTAAAAGAAAAACTAATATTGAAGATTGGCAAGTCGGCACGGAGGTGAATTTAGAGCGTTGTGTGCAGATGAATGCTCGTTTAGATGGGCATATCGTTCAAGGGTCATGTAGATGAGGTAGGTATAGTAAAGTCTATAGAAGATAGAGAAGGAAGTTTTTATATTCATGTAAAATATGAAGGTAAAAATCAATTTACCACTGTAGCACAAGGGTCTATTGCAGTGAATGGGAATCAGTCTTACAGTGGCACATAGTGGTGAGAGTGATTTTTGCAGTAGCGATTATTTCTTACACATGGGAGAATACGAATTTGAAGAATTTGAAAGTAGGGAGATAGAGTTAATTTAGAATTTGATATTATAGGAAAAATATGTGGCTAAATTGATAAGAAATAATGATGGGAGGTAGGAGTATCCGTGTTTTTATGGTTTTAAAGAGAGATACAAGAAAGAAAATTGTGTCAATTCCGATAAATGAAAAAGGGATAATTTGTGAGTCTTTTTAATAAATATTTTTGAGTAAAATGAGAGCATTAAAATCTCTTAACCCTTATTTTTGGAAGCATAGAAAAATGCTTGGTTTAGGGCTTGTTTTTATATTTTTAAGTAATCTATTTATTGGGTGCAATATTTAGGAGAAACGGTTGATTTAATTAAAGAAGTGTTGAGTGATGAGAAAGTGGAGAGGGAGAGATTGCTAAAAACATTAGCTTTGAACGGAGGGTTGATTGTAGGGTGTCTATTACTGCAGGGGTGTTTAGATTTTCATGAGACAAACTATTATTGTTACTCTCTCGTGAGATAGAATATGAATTAAAGAATAAGATTTATGAGCATTATCAAACTTTATCTGTTACTGCATTTAAGAAGACCACGATAGGAGATTTAATGAATAGGCTGAGCGAGGATATTATTGCAATTAGGATGTATCTTGGGCCAGGCGTTATGTATGTAGTAAAATTTGGCTATATTATTGATGATCACAAGTTTTTTACATGTTTTCAATCAGATGTTCAAAATTACGATGGTAGTGCTTATCTTATTGCCGATACTTTCGTTTTTCTATGTATAAAGTAAGTGGAATAGTGGGGTAAAATCAAAAGAGATGCAACAGAGCCAGTCTAATATTTCTACTTTTGTGCAAGATGAAGTTTTTCGGGAATAAGGGTAGTTAAGTTCTTTAATAAAGAGAAATTATATTCAGCAAAAATACAGAGAAAAAGTTTTAGATTACCAGAATAGAGCCATAGATTTGGCAAAATATGAAAATTTCTTTTTCACTTCTATGATTTTTGTGATAGGGATTTTAGATGTGGGCCATTCTCTACATTGGGGGACAGAAATATATTGATGGAGAAATTAATGTCGGTATGATTGCAAATATGTATGCTAATTTTCTGGTAATTCCAGTTTAGTACAGTAGGTTGGGTAACTTCCATCAATCAAAAGAGCTGAGGGCTTCTATGAGAGAGTTAATGAATTTCTGGAAATGAAAAAGTGAGATTGTCAATACCAATTATAATATTTATGATATTAAGGGAGATATAGAGTTTAGGAATGTGAGTTATACTTATCCAAATACAGGAATTAAGGCTTTTGGATAATTTAAGTTTTAAGGTCAAAGCAGGAGAGTTTTTGACAATTACAGGAAAGACAGGAAGTGAAATCTACCATTGCTCTTTTGCTTTGTAGATTGATAGACCCCGATGAAGGTGAGATTTTACTTGATGGTAAAAATTTAAAGAACATAATTTTGGAACTTTACAGAAAATTCATTGGTTATGTGCCGCAAGAGAGCTATTTGTTCTCGGATAGTATAGAAAAATAATATTGGTTTTGCAATAGATAAGCCCACTCCAGAGTTGATAGAAAAATATGCAAAAATTGCAGATGTTCATCATGATATTATGAATTTTTAAGGATAAAATATCAAACGGTGGTAGGAGAGCGAGGAGTTATGCTATCGGGAGGGCAAAAACAGAGAATATGCATCGCAAGAGCTTTGATAAAATATCCTCAGATAATGATTTTTGATGACTGTCTTTCTCGGCATTAGATACTAAAACGGAAAATAATATTTTAAGAAATATTGAGAATGAGATTAAAAATAGGACAGTTATCATTATCACTCACCGAGAAAGTGTGGAAAAAGGTGATTTTGTGGAACTTTAAAAATGAAAATGATAAAAATTTACTGAAAAATATGATTTTTAGCAGACTTTTGAAATTTATTTTGTGAATTAAAAATAATTATATACATTTGTATAGTAGATTTTAGTATTAAAAATGAGTGATTACAAGGAACGCCAAGAAAAATGAGATTTTCACAAAGGTGTTAAAAAGCAGGTAGGAGAACTTATTTCTTTGATGTTAGAGAAACTAAGGCAGGAGATTATTATCTTACAATTACAGAGAGTAAGAAAAAACTTTAGTGAAAGTGAGAGGCTACTTTTGAAAAAGCATAAGATTTATCTTTACAAAGAAGACTTTAAAAACTTCGTGGAGATGTTTAACGAATCTACCAACTTCATCATTGAGCAGAAAGGGAGGATGTGATTTCTGAAAGACATGATAAAGATTTCAAAATCTCGTTCTTTCACGATCGATTCTGATGATGATTTATAAAAAGAAAGATATTCATAAGTTTAAAAATTTTTAAGATGGAAAGGATTTGAGTTAGGAATAACTTGAATCCTTTTTGTGTATAATTATGTTTAGATTTCTTATCTTTGCAATGTAAGTTTGTAATTAAAATGATATTAATGGATTGTAGTAATACAAGTATCTCAGTTTATTCTAAGTATTTCTATTTTGGTGATTTTGCATGAGTTAGACATTATTTACCAGCAAAAGTGGTTTCAAAACCCGTGCAGAAAAATTTTATTTATTTTGACCCATGGTTTTCATTATTTGCAATGATTAATGGAAAATGGAAGCATAAAGTTTTCTTTCAAGAATCGCTCGATACAGAAATCATAGAAGTAGATGGTAAAAAGAAAGAAGTTCCTATCAATGTAGGAAATCTGCCAGATGATGATTGGAGAAAACATAGGGATTCTACTCAATGGGGGATTGGTTGGCTTCCGTTTGGGGGTATGTCAAGATAGCAGGAATGATAGATGAAAGTATGGATACGGAACAGATGAAGAAACCTGCTGAGCCTTGGGAATTTCGTAGTAAGCCAGCTTAGCAAAGGTTAATTATCATGTTAGGAGGGGTTACTGTGAATTTCTTTTTAGCGTGGTTGATTTTTCAGCGTTAAAGCTTTTTAATGGGGAGAGCTATTATGATAATACAAAAATAGAGGATGGGATAGCGGTGAATACTGCCGGTGAGAAAATGGGATTGAAGTCAGGAGATAGAATCATCAGTGCTGATGGAAAAGAGATTAAATCATTTAATTCATTAGGAGTAGAGATACTTTTTGCTGATAAAGTAAATGTTTTGAGAGATGGTAAAGAGATTGTTTTAGATATTAACAAAGAAGGTGTTGGAGAAGTATTGAAAAACAGGGACTGGTGGTTATTTAAGTGTGAGAACTCCTACAATTGTGGATTCTGTTTTAGAAGGAAAACCTGCAAAATTAGCAGGGTTAGAAAAAGGGAGATAAAATAGTGGGGATTAATGGACAGCCTACACTTTTCTTTGATGAGGTAACCAAAAGCATTAGAGTTAAATAAAAATCAAAAAGTAAGCGTAGAGTTTATTAGAAATAACGATCATAAAAAGTGTGGAGGTTGTAACTAGATGAGCATGGTAAATTAGGGTTTTCATACCAGATATTACTCCGATGAAAAATATTTTGGAAACAAAGCAAAAAGTGACCCAAGAAATAGGATTTTTGCTTCAATTCCGAGAGGTTTTGAAAAAGAACGATAGAGTCTTTTGACACAACAAGTGAAACAATTCAAAAATATTGTTTAATAAACAAACAGAAGGTTATAAAACAAGTCTCAGGACCGATAGGAATTGTTAAAAATGATGCCTACGGAGTTTAATTGGACAGCTTTTTGGAGTTTTACAGCAATGTTTTTCCGTTTGGTTGGCATTTCTCAATCTCTTACCAATCCCAGGTTTAGATGGAGGGCATGTAGTTTTTCACACTTTGGGAAATAATAACAGGCAAACCTGCTTCTGAAAAAGTTTTGAATATGCTCAAATGATAGGGGTAATCTTCTTATTAGGGACTAATGATTCTTATCTTTGGGAATGACGTTTATAAATTATTTTGATAGATTTCTATTTTGATAATGAGTGTTTTTATATTTTGATAAATAAAATATGTGATAATATTTGTATGTGAATACATTATATATTTGCAGTATCAAAATTAAACAATCAGCCTTTTTAGCTCAGTTGGTTAGGAGCATCTGACTGTTAATCAGAGGGTCGCTGGTTCGGAGCCCAGCAAAAAGGCGCAAGACTTCAACAGAAATGTTGGAGTCTTTTATATATACTTGTAAATGAAGTATTTATAGTATAATTTCTTGTTTTGATAATTGAATAATTAGTTTGATGTTAGGTAAAAATAGGTTGCCTATTAGGTTACCCAATTAAAATTATTAGGTTACCATACAAACCCATTTATAAATACTATGAAATTTTCAATATTATACCTTATAAGAAAAACAAAATCAATAGTAAAGCGAATTTGTCCTATAGAGATGTAGAATTACCTTTAATAACAAGAGAAAACCTATTTCACAGGATTATTCATTAATCCAAATAATTGAGTTCAGCTAAACAACAAGCAGTCCTCTGAATACAGAAAAATACTCAAATCAAATACTAACTAAGTCTGATTAAAAGCCAAATTAATCAGGCTTTTTATTTCTACAGGTTCAAGGGAATAACTTTGATGTAGAAGATATTTTCATATAAAGGGAAAATGCTCAAAACAAATAGTTCTATTCAGAATATATGGATAGATTAAAAAGATGATTGGAAAAGATTTTAAAGAGTCTACTTGGGGAAATTTAATGAAATACTCACCTGCCCTAAGGATTATATATACTTTCAGTATAAGAAAGGGGATATAAAATTGGTAGATGATACATTGTGGAAAGGAACATTGTCAGAAATTGGAGTAGAAGGAATAAGAAATAATATGCTTTAATGAAGGGAGGACTTTTATTTTCGTTTATGAAAATTTATCAAAACTTTAGCTGATGAGTTAGGAATATTTATTGCTATATGTTCAAGAAATAATTTAAATTAGTAGAATCTGCAATAGAAAAATCTGGAGATAAAGGAATATATATATTCTTTAATATTACACAAAAACAGAAAAGCATTTTGCCTTCTGTTTTTATTTTTGATTCGTTTTTATTTTATTTTCGTTTTGTTTTTCAATTTCTTCTTGTCGTTTTTCTTTCCGCTTGGTCAAATAGTTCCGTATCTGCTTGATATAGAATTTCTTCATGCTCTGGGGAGTTTAAGAAAATGTCTTGCCATTTCCGTGGGCGGTCTTTGGTATTCCAATTAAAAATCAGGGAATTTACGCCTTCGGGAGCTATTTTGCTCATGGGATAAATATCATTATTTGCATCAATATTGCATGATATGACATAGACCTGCTTCTCCTCAAAGTGAGTTTCTATTTCACCACAAGTGGAGAGAGAGCGATGCCCAATCTGTCCACTCGTTTTAGTTTTGAATTTTCACTTTCGGCATAGGTGATGGACTGGGCATTTTAGTTACTTTGATAGTTTGATTTCGTTATTTTTGAAGGTAAATGGACATGTATTTTCCTTTGACTTGATTAAATTCATCTTCAAATTAAGAGAATCTACTTTACTGATCGCAAAGGCATTGTTAATCACTTTTTAGAGAGTCCATTTTTCCTTTTGGGTGTCAAAAATACTTTAATAGTATCGCCTGTTACTTGTCTTTCCCTGTCCAAAGTATCGGCTTTGTTAAAAGATGAAGTTCTCCATCGGTTTCATTAAAACTTAAAGAATCAGCTCTGGCTTGAGCATTAGACTTAAAACATTCTTGCTTTTTATGGAACGCCCGGAGATAACTAATTCTTTTGAGAATCTGGAAAAACTAAGATCAGCAGAAAAATAAATAGAGTCTTGTTTAAGGATTTTTACAGCATAAGGTTTTTCGGTAATCATCAGCAGAGTCTTTCAGTTCAAACATTTCTCCGTATCCCCCTTTACAAATCGGCTTTTCTTTTTGGGTCATCAAGAATTACATTTCTTTGCTGTTCCAAATCCAGTGTTTTGATTGTAATACATGGTATCTCCTGAGAGAGATTTTTCCATTATAATAGATTTTGGAATTTTTATTAAAGGAAAACTTCTTTTGGAGGTCATTTTATAGGTTCCTTTTTCGGTATAAATATAGTTGGAAGGATTATTTTTGTTAATAATCGTTGTGGGACCTAAAAATTTGCTGTATTGGTATTTTGATTTTGTATAATTTTAGAGCCTTCTACTAGGTATTGGTTATTATCAATGCTAACATTCCCTGTGACATCAATCATTTTAGTATTGATATTATAAGTGGCTGTTTTAGTCCAAATCGTGCTATTATTACTAAAAATAGTTCCTCCAGTGTTAAAATATCGCTGTGTTAGGAATTCTGCGTCATAGTAGAGAATTTCCGTCTTTTATAGTCTGTTTGGGTCGGTTAGAGTTACATGGCAATACCTCTTTGGGTATTTCCATCTATATTCTATTTCTCCTGCAGTTATTTTGTTCCCATCGATAGTCATTAATTGAGTATTTCCAATGGCTTTCACAAAGTTATCTTCAGAGTAAAAAATAACGGTATCGGCTTTGAGAATAGAGCCTTTATGTTCTAAATGAACATTGCCAGACATGAAAAGTATTCCCATTAAAAACATGTGTGTGGGTTAAATCAGCGTGAATGATTTTGACTTTCGTTGGTTGTTCTTTACTTTTTGAGGAGGAGTGAAAGAACCTTTGGTCAAGTTTTTATTGACAGAATTATTTTGTGCAACAAACAGCAAAAGAGATGAATGAGAAAAATAAGAAAAATCTTCTTTTCATTATGATGAAAATAAAGTGATAAAGGTTAGTCTTCCTTTTTGTCCAAAGAAATATAGTGTGTGGCTATTTATTTTGACATTAAAAAATATTTTCAATAGAATCTTTGATAGCTTGAATTCTGGGTCACAAAAACTCTATAATTTCCTCAATTTCTTTATCACTTCCACTTTTATACAAGACCAAAATGGTCATGTTGTTTGTCAAAAATAAGACTTTTTCATAAGTAGAGCCTTCTCCAAACTGGTGTTTGCGAATCAATCCTGCATCTAAAACACCTCTATGGTATTGTAAATCGTGGCTTTTACTGATGTGGTATTTTCTCTGAAGCATCAGAAGATAAAGGTCATCTACATTAAAAATGCTCATCATAATTATAGATTTCTTCAAAATGTGTATATCTTTCGGGGGTGTTTCTTAGTCCTTTTGTCTTTAGATATTGACGCAAAAACATCCTTGATTACTTCATACTTTGATTATTTCTTCTTTTTCATAATTGTCAACAAAGTTAAAGAAAAATAAATTATTGTTATTAGCGGATAGTTCAGAGAGAGAGGATTTGTGATTTTTATGAGTATTTACGAGAAAACATTACCAAAGAAATACCCTACATAGAGATAAGTCGTTATCCAAATAAACCCTCCGATGAGTGCTGTAAATGAGACTTTCAGCAGAAATTCATTCGGCTCAGACCTGCAGTGAATGGAGCAAGGAACGAAACATAGGGATAAAAACGAACTAAAATCAAAGTTTTAGCACCGTGTTTTTGGTAGAAAATTTGAGTTTTTCAAGGTGTTTAGATTTAATAATATTTCTGTTTTTCGGAAATTTGAGATGAAGCATTTTCGTCCCTAAATATTTACCGAAAATATAATTCAAAATACTGCCAAAAATAGAGGCAACACTCAATAGATTAGGCAAAAACATGTGGTTCTAAATATTTGTTGGAAGTCATTATTCCTGTCGCGACCAAAAAGGGTTTCACCAGGAATGAATGATAGCCAATTCCTGTTTTTGATGAAAAATCAATAGAAAATAAAATAAGATAAACCCAATAATCATACTCTGAAATAAAATATTGTAAATGTTTATCTATATCTAAAAATTAGATCCCAAAAATCCATAACTTTTTATTAAAACACGAAGATAAAAATAAAAACTATCCTAAAAAGGATAGTTCTATGATATTTCTTTTGACGAAAGATTAATCTTCATCATCTTCTTTGCATTGCACCTGCATTTTTCATTGCAGTTTCTTGACATCTTCACTGCAGCGATTACTGCGTTATCAGGGATGTAAGAATGTATAAGCATCATTTTTGATATCTCCAACATAGATTTTATTTCCTATTCTTAACGGAGTAACATCTACAACGATTTCATCAGGTAAATTTGCATGGAATAGCTTTTTAATTTTAGCTTTCTGAAAGATTGTCTAAGAACACCACCCTGCAACGACACCTTTTTGCACGACCTGTAATTTTTACAGGAACTTCCATTACCACAGCTTTATCAGCACTTAATTGATAGAAATCTACATGCAGAATTCTATCAGTAACTGGATGGAACTGAATGTCTTGTAGTACAGCTGGAATAGTTTCTCCATTTACTTCAATAGATACCGTGTGTGCATCAGGAGTATAAACCAAGTTTTGAAAGATTTCTCTTCAGTAGAAAATGCAAAGGTTCTTTACCTCATAAACAACACAAGGGACTAATTCAGCATCGCGTAAAGCTTTTGTAGAATTTTTACCTACGCTTTCTCTTTTTGTCCTTGAATTGTAATTGATTTCATTATATTAAAAATTAAATTGTTTTTATTAAAAATTAGATGATAAATTTACTGCTAATGGATTGTTTATTATGAACCATTTTCATTACATCAGCAAATAATGGGAGCGCAAGATAGCACTTTTTATTTTTAGATGACAAATTATTTTTCAAAGGAATTGAATCGGTAATGATTAATTCTTGTAATTTTTAGAATTTTCTAATATTTTCGTAGGCCTTCCTGAAGTACTCCATGAGTCGCTATTGCTCTTACGCTTTTGCTCCTTTTTCAAGGATTAGGTCAGCAGCTTTGCAGAGTGTTCCTGCGGTATCTACCATATCATCTACCAAAATCACATTTCCTTCCTTCTACTTCACCGATGAGAGTCATTTCCTGCTACTTCGTTGGCTTTTTCCGCTCTTTATAGCAAATAGTAATTTCTGCACCTAAATGATTGGCATAATTTTTAGCTCTTTTTGCACCTCCCATATCTGGGGAAGCGATGGTAAGGTTATCTAAATTTAGGGAATCGATGTAATTTACAAAAATAGCAGAGGCATAAAGATGATCAACAGGGATTTCACCTTGAATTTGGTCAGCATGTAAATCCATAGTCATTACTCTTGTTGCTCCTGCAACGGTTAGTAAATTAGCAACCAGTTTAGCACCCAATAGGAGCTCTAGGCTTTATCTTTTTCTATCTTGTCTTGCTAAACCGAAATAAGGAATAACTCACGGTAATATTTTTAGTGAGGCTCTTTTTAGCAGCATCAATCATTAGTAAGAGTTCCATCAAATTATCTGCTGGGGGAAAGGTAGAACCGATGAGGAATACTCTTCCGCCTCTTACTGACTGGTCAAGAACAGGTTCGAAACTCTCCATCGCTAAATTCTAGAAAATTAATTTTACCTAGCTCTTGTCCATAGTGCTGTGCGATTTTTCTAGCTAAACTTTTGCTCGTTCTTGTGCTGAATAGATAGGTTGCTTGTGATGCCATTTTATTTTTTTGATAATTAGTTTCTTAAGATTTTTGCAAAGTTACAAAAACCACTTGAAAAATATCAAGTGGTCTGAAAAAATATAGAATAGTTATGGAAAAGTTATTCCTGAATAATGATTAGGATTGACTTGTGGTAGAGTTGAATTATATTTAGAATTTAATAGCTTTGATAAATTCATTAGCAATAATAGCACATATCCTTTTACCTGTCATATGAACGCCATCTAATGAGAATACCCACCTGTGATAAAAATTAGCTGCATAAGAAACTCCGTTATATTGGATTCCAGAAAGTTCTTCCCAGTTCTATCATTTTAGCATTTGCGTCTACAAAGGCTAAATTATAGGCATTTGCTAATGCTTGAATTTGGGTATTATAGCTTTTTGTTGCTGTTTGAACTTTTGCCTTCTTTTTCTGTTAATACCTGAGCGTCAGTGAGCTGGAGTCTGAGTTCCGCCTCCAGTTTCTAATTGCTGATAAAGAAGTTAATAGAATAAAGTCTTTTATCGGTTGTTTGTCTATAAGAAGGAATGTTATGAGCAGACAAATCGGTAAGGTCTTTATCTATAATTATCAGCTCCGTTTGCTTTTATTGGCACTGAAAGAAATTAATCTTGATTGATATTCAGAATCGGAGATTAATCCTAAAGATTTTACTTGGGACTAAAGCTGTTATTGTATTGAGCTGTAAGCGTTATTTTAATGCACTGACTTTGAGCTTCTGTAAGTGAAGTCAAAGGTTTTGCAGGAACCGTAGTGATGGAATGGATGTTACATTAGGAATATTTAGCAATGACTCCTTTTGCACCAATGGACTTCATTCCATCAAGTATAGTTTTGATAGATGCTGCCAAAACATTGGGGTCTGTGATATCGTTAGAACGAATAGGTGGTAGGGTCTAGATGTTTCCTGTTTGGTCAGTTCCTATACCGCCAGAAGAGGCGTAAGATAGAACATCATTATTTCCTATCCAAAGAGTGAAAAAGGTTGGTCTTTTGCTATAGCATCTTGTAATACGCTGGTAGTAGGAGAGGACGCAAATCTTGCAAAATAAGGGTTAGCTGTGCCTTGACTTACTCCAGAAACTATTCCCATAATTAGGTGTAATTAAATGGAAAGATTTAGCACCAGGTACTCCCATGTTGTTGTATGTTTCCCGATCAATATATCCAACGACGTAGTTGCTGTAGAAGGTACTAGGGGACAATGTACCTATTTACGACTTTGTAGGGTTTAATATTTCCTCTAAACTCCAGGTAAATTTGTAAAACCACTATGTTATCAGGTGTTAAAGGCTGGGTGAAACTTCACTCTGCTTTTTGCATTTGTTGTGCAATGATATTAGGGTAAGATTCTATCTGTCCATCACGATATAATGCTCCCATCTCTATACCCAGAAGTAAGAGAGTTTCCCAAGAGCTACATAAGTAGAGAAGTCAGCATCTCCGTTGGTAGTTTTGATGTCTGCTACATCGGTTTCAAAATCGGTGTTACAACTTGTAACAGATAAAAGTGTGGTTACGGATAATATTGATAAAAATGATTTTTCATTGCTAAATATAAATAAAGTTAGAACGGATTATAAGAAATTCTATCCCAAAAATATATTGCTTTGGATTTTGCTTGTCCATAGAAGCCTATATAATCATTAAGCTATTTCTACTTTGCATAAAGGCATATGCTCCTGATAAATCTAAAGTGATTTTATTATTAAATTTTCAGTCCAACACCACCTGTCAATACATTGTTGTTAAATGATGGGTGTTTCGGGGATAAAGTTTTCATCTCCGTAAGGGATTGATCGTGGTAAAATCCTAAACGCCCTGCAATAAAATTATTGAATTGATATTGTGTTCCTACTCGGAAAGTGAATGTGTCTTTGAAGTTTTTAGGACTTACTAAAAATCTCTTCTATCAGTTTGATTTCCTACTTGTGCATTGGCAAAATTTTAGTGTTAAAAGCATCGTATTTAGACCATCCAGTATAGTTCATATCAGCGGAAACCAGCCATTTAGGAGTGATTTTTGTAAGTTGCTCCAATGGTGTATTCTTCTACCAAAGGAAGGGATGCAGTAAATTTATCCTGTCCATTGGCATTAAGTCCTACTGATGAAAATAGGAGGAGAAGTATTGAATGTTAAAGTTCCATTATTTGCCTTTTATATCCACAGGAGAGCGATAAGCGATGCTAATATCTAAATTTCTCATTAGGTCTAAAAATAAAAACCAACTCCGAAAGCCATGTCCTTTAGCTTTGGTATCTCTGATATTCATTGTCCCTCCAAATTTATTTAGAGATCTATCCCAATTTACTGAGCCTTTAGCGTAAATGTAACTAAAGTCCTACGGACATCCAATCTGCCATTTTTACAGAAATAGCTGGTTGGAAAAAGAAAGCTTTTAAGTTGCATTTTATCTACGATTTCGTTTCCTGACCAATTTTTAGGGCCACTCAATTGTACTACCGAAAGGTGTGGTGAGACTTTATTCCGATAGAGAAAATTATCAGTAATTTTATATGCAATCAGCAGCGTATATAGGGGTTCCAACAGGGTTGTTAGTAGAATAAGATTCACGAGTATCAGGGTTTTGCAGGTTACTTCACTCAATACAGCGAAAACTTCCTGCTACTACGCTTAACTTATTAGGATAAATGACATGCCCTGCGGGATTGACGTAACACTTGCATCTTCTGGTATGAGCACTTGTGTGTGCCATAGCGAGTTGTTTAACCCCTTGTAAGGAAAACTCTGAACCCCCTGCGTAGAAAAATTCCTGATAGCAGCGTTGCAGAGATAAATAGTTTTTCATTATGATAAAATTAAATTTTATAAAATATGGGGGCAAATATAATTTTAATTTTTATAAAATTTAAACAAAAATGAATCTGAAATATCGCTAATAGCTTTTTGTTTGTATTTATATTACTTTATAATCAACTTTTTAAATGCATATTATTAAAGATGTAAAAATAATTATAAAAATTAAACATTGTTTAAAAATATTCTGTTTGTCTGTATTTTTATAAGAAAAATAAAAATTATTATCTTTGAAGTTTTAAATAGTAGAGAATAAGAAATGTCAAATTTTTACATCCGGATAAGGGGAATTATACTAATGATGAATTGATGCAGGAGGAAAAAATTCGTCCGCAGAATTTTAATGATTTTTGCAGGGCAGAGGAAGACCATGGATAATTTGGAGGTTTTTGTAGCTGCGGCTAAAAAATAGAGGTGCCTCACTTGATCATACTTTTTGTTTCATGGGCCACCAGGTTTGGGGAAGACTACCTTAGTACATATTGTTGCGAAATGAGTTGGGAGTGAATTGCAAAGTAACTTCAGGGCCTGTATTGGATAAACCAGCGAGTTTGTGGGGACTTTTGACAAATTTGGAAGAAAATGATGTACTTTTTATTGATGAGATACACTGTTTATCACCTATAGTAGAAGAGTATCTTTATTCTGCGATGGAAGATTTTTAAGATTGATATAATGTTGGAGACTGGTCCCTAATGCTCGTTCCGTACAGATAAGGCTTAATCTTTTTACTTTGATAGGAGCGACAACCAGAAGTGGAATGTTGACTAAACCGATGTTGTGAGATTTGGGATTCAGTGTAGATTAGAGTATTACAATATAGAGTTACTTTTCTACCATTATTCAGCGGAGTGCAAGAGTTTTTAGGAGTTCCAATTGATGAAGATGCAGCAATAGAAAGTAGCAAGAAGAAGTAGAGGGAACGCCGAGAATTGCAAATGCTCTTCTTCGTAGAGTGAGAGATTTTGCAGAAATTAAAGGTAATGGGAAAATAGAACTTAAAATTACGGAATTTGCATTAAATTCTCTTAATGTAGATGAATTTGGACTAGATGAAATGGATAATAAAAATTATGAGAGTGATGATAGAAAATTTTAAAGGAAGACCAGTTGGGATTTCCCGCTTTAAGGACTTCTATAGGGAGAAAATCCAGAGACTTTAGAGAAGTTTATGAGCCATTTCTTATTCAAGAAGGATTTATTATTAGAACCTCGAGAGGGAGGGAAGTTACGGAAAAAGCCTATCGTCATTTGAATATTGTTCGTCCTAAAAATCCAAATGAACTTTTTAAGTGAAAATTTTAATCATAAAAAAATAAAGAAAATGAAATTATATCCTATACAATGTGGGAAGTTTAAGCTAGATGGAGGAGCGATGTTTGGTGTGGTTCCGAAATCTCTTTGGCAAAAAGACCAATCCCTGCTGATGAGAAAAATTTGGTGGATTTAGGAACGCGTTCACTTTTGATAGAAGATGGGAAAAAGTTGATTTTAGTAGATTGTGGTTTGGGGAATAAACAAGATGAAAAGTTTTTTTGGACATTATTCTCTCTTCGGTGATGATTCTTTAGAGAAAAGTTTGGCGAAAATATGGCTTTGTCAAAGATGATATTACAGATGTTTTTGACACATTTGCATTTTGACCATTGTGGAGGAGCGATAGAATGGAATGATGAGCGTACGGGGTTTCTGCCAACATTTAAAAATGCTCAATATTGGACAAATGAAAATCATTGGCGGTGGGCGATAAATCCTAATCTGAGAAAAAGCGAGTTTTTAAAAAGAAAATATATTGCCAATGGAAGAAAGCGGTCAGTTGAATTTTTGCCATTGCCTAAAAATGGGAATTATAGTTTTGCTCCTGATATTAAAATGGATGTGATTTTGTAGATGGACATACGGAAAAACAGATGTTACCAGTAGTGAAGTATCAAGATAAAAATAATAGTTTTTGCAGCAGATTTAATCCCTACCGTTGGGGCATATTCCATTAGTTTATGTGCCGAGTTATGATGTCCGACCGCTGCTTACCATGGAGGAAAAGGAAAAAAATTTTTGAAAACAATGTGTAGAAAAATAATTATTTGCTCTTTTTGGAACATGATGCTCAGCATGAATTGGCTTCACTGAAAAATGACAGAAAAGGGCGTTCGTCTTTGATGAGGTGTTTGGTTTTGATGAAGTTTTTGGATATTAGAATGACCGAAAAATAAAAATAGTAGGGCTGACAGGAGGGATTGGTTCGGGAAAACAACGGTGGTAAAAGTTGTTAGAAAGCAAAGGGTATTCTGTTTATTATTCTGATATAAGAGCGAAAGAAATAGTGAATAATAATACATTTTTGAAAAACAAGAATTATTCAGCTTTTAGGGATAAGGCTTATGACCAAGATGGAAAAGTATAATAGAAAAATGGGTCGCTCAGAGGGTTTTTAATGATGAGAATACTATTAGAATTGAATAAAAATTATTCATCCTGCGGTAAAAGATGATTTTGAATTTTGGGTGAAAGGGAGCAAAAAGGGATTTTATATTTAAGGAAACTGCTCTTTTTGTTTGAATTAAATTTAGATAAAAATTGTTTTCAAAACGATATTAGTTACCGCTGATGAAAGTTTGAGAATAAAGCGAGTGATGGAGCGAGATGGCAAAGACTTACCAAGAAAGTAGAAAAACATTATTCAGAAAACAAATGCCAGAGCAAGGAAAAACGAAAAAGAGCGGATCTTTATCATTGAAAATAATACTGATTTAGAAAAAGTTTTAGAGAAAGGAAGTAGATATAATATTATTTGAGCTAAATAAAATAGATAAAACATGAAATATAATACGAGAAAATGGGTGAAAACCAGAGGATTTGAATCCTAATAATTTTTATTTGGGGGTAGATTATTAGAGTGGATAGATGAAGAGGCTGCTCTTTATGCCATTATGCAATTAGAAAATCCAAGAGTAGTTACTAAAGTCCATGTCTGAGATAGATTTTGTGAGTTCTGCCAAGAAAGGGAGATATTGTGGAGATTGGGATAGAAGCAGTAAAGTTTGGGAAATACATCTTTGGTATTGAGATGTAAAGTGAGAAATACAATGACTTGTCAGACTATTATTACAATTGATAAAAATAGTAATGGTAGCTCTTGATGAAAAGGTGCTCCTACCACTACGGAAAAACGGAGGAAGTGGACTACTAATCGTTGTTATTTGGTTAAAAATTATAAAAGGGAGCGTTTTAATGAAAAAGTTTTTATCTTGTGTTTGCTTTTTGTTGGGGGTAATTAGCGATTTTCTCAACAAAATAGATTTTTCAGAGAAGTAAAAGAGTATTTTGATGAGCATGAAAAGGAGTTAGATAATCGTTTTAATACTTATTATTTTTAGCTTCTGAGGAGCAGAAAGTAAAAATGAAAGAGGAGTATAATTTGGGTGAAATCAAAGATAGATAGCACTAGAAATTCTGAATATTTAGAAAGCTGATAAAAACTAAAATTGGCTGATTTACAGAAGCTAATGGAGCAAGAAGAGGTTAAAAGTATTGGAAAAAGGGAAAAACTAGAAACTCAGATCGGAATATCCTATGGGTATAGTAGGGCTAAGGGAAGAATTGATGCAAAAATTTTATCAGGATGCTATTTCTGTGAAAAGGAACTAAAGATGACCTTAACTCTTTATCGTGAAGAAGATGGTAGTTTGAGTAATGTTCAATCACAAGGCGAGCACATTGGTCTCAAAATAGACAGGCGGAGACTGCTTTGTATTTTACTATCTCAACCGCTTTATACCAGCTTATAGGAAATGGAATTCCAGTTAAGAGTAAGTTTAGATTTCCGTTGAAAAATGAGGTTTGAAATAAGATTAGAAATATTGTAAAAAGTAAGACGAATGTTTTCTCAGTGAATATTTTATGAGAGTGGTTTTACAAAGAAGCTCATTCTGCGTTAGATGAGAATGAGTGCCGATAGGATGTGTTATTGTTTTGAATAATAAAATTATAGCCAAAGGACATAATCTTACCGAAAGATTAAATGATGTTACAGCCTATGGAAAATGCAAGCCATTACGGCAGGAGCTAGATTTTTAGGGGAAAGAATATCTGAAAGATTGTACTTTGTATGTTACTATGGAGCCATGTGTAATGTGTGCAGGAGCTTTGTATTGGTCTCAAATAGCACTAGTAGTGATAGGAGGAGAGATGAAAAGAGGGATTCATCAAATAAAAATGTAGAATTACATCCCTAAAAACAGAGTTGATTACAGGAATTTTAGAAAGAGAATGCTCTCACTTTGGTGAAATCTTTTTCAAGGTAAAAGGTAATGTTTTTGGAAATTAAATGTTTATAATTTTATTTATTGGATAGATAAAGGATGAATTAAAAATCATTCATAGCATTGATGATTTGAAAATGAGAGAATTCTTTTAAGATTTTCAAGGTTAATCTCTGTTTCTTGAATTATCCTAAGATGAATAAAGGCTCAAGCCTTTGAACACCATTGAGTAAAAAGTTTTTGGTGTATGCCAAATGCCATCTTTTTAGAAATATCAGATTAGAAAAGGTAGTATCTGTAATGAAGCCTTTTTACAATAATAATTTCTTGGGTTAAGGACTGTTTTTCATTGTATCTAAAATGAGTTCGGTCGAAATATTTGAAAAGAATAGTCTATTTCATTATTATCAACTAATTCAAAAATCTTTAATTTCTGTAAAGGAATAAGGAACAAATTGATGTTCAAAATTTCCATTTCAAATTATAAATAATTCTCCATTTATATAGACCTTTTTGAGGAGGCTGAAAAGATGATGAGAAGGGCATGTAAATTTATAATACATTTATGATGAAAAATTTAGTGAAAAGTTTGGCAAACCTTTTGTTGATGAAGATTTAGCAAAAATGCTTGTCCGTGATTTTAATACTCTCAATGAATTGGTACATAAATTTTATTTTTCATTTCTTGGTATTCTTCTTCCATTTGACTTTGATGGGTGATTCCACCACCGCTTTTTGAAGAAATATTTTCCATTTGTCTTTTTCTAAAAAATCTAATCATTACACAGCTGTCTCAGAGTTTATTCCGTCAAACCAGCCACAGATGCCTGTATAAAATTTTCGGTCATAGTTTTCAGCTTCTAAAATGATTTGTAGAGTTTTATCTTTTGGAGCTCCTAAAAATAGATCCTGTTGAAGTAATTTTTGAAAAATACTCCGATTTTTCCTTGATAATCAGGAGATAATATTCCTGATATTTTGGAACTCATTGCATAGAGGTTTTTATTTCTTGTTTTAATGAAAGTCTATACTTTGAAATTCATCTAATTTTACATTATTTGCAACCATACTGAGGTCATTTCTGAGTAAATCTACAACTGTGTAATGCTCGGCAAGTTCTTTTCTTATCTTTGTTTTAATGTGTTGATAGTATTTGTCTTTAGAGGCATCAATAGTGCCTTTCTATGGGATAAGTAGATATATGATTGTCTTTAATTTCTATGAAAGTTTCGGGAGAAAAAGAAAGTGAAATGTATCATTGTAGTAAACCTTGTATTTAGCATCAGAAAGAGTGTAAATTTCTTTTAATGAAAGGTTTGTTTTTATTTCGCTTTTGCAAGTGTAATTGATAAGATATGAATGCCACCACGGAGATGATTTTTGAATTATTTTCAAAGCCTTTTTGGTAAGTTTTTATATCTTGTGGAAAACTTTTTCCAAAGAATTTCTTTTGAGTTTTTCTACTAATTTTCATGTTGAAAGTGAGGGAATTTGATTAAAATATCGAGAGTGTTTAGTCTCAGATTTCTTTGTAAAATAATAATGTTCTCTTTGAGAAAATCAATGATAAAAAGAAGGGAATGCCATGTCTCGAAGAGAGAGTTCATTTCTTCAAATGAATATATAGACTTTTTTCATAGTACAAAAATAAAACTAAAACTTTACTTTTTGCACAAAAATGAAAGAAATGAGTAAAGAAAAATAGTATAGAACAAAGTATTAAAAAGAGTCTTTTTGAGCTATGGAAATCTACAATGAAAATATAATATTTTGTTTTTCGTTATTGTATTTTCGGGTTGTTGATGGTTTTTGTGAATACCATTTTGGTTTATACTGGAGTTTTGGATAAAAATAGTAGTCTTTTATCCCTATAGTATGCTCAAAAATCCAGAAATTTTTCAGCATAGAGTAGAGACTCTCGCTGAGACAGAGGAATTTAGTAGTGCAGTATTGATGATAATTATTTGTAAAGGGGTCTTATTTATCCATTGCATATAGGGTTATTGATATTTTTAGAAAGATGGAAAAATAAAGAAGAAGTTTTTATCAATGATTTGTTTGATGGATATTCAGGAATGAAACTTTTTAAGTATGCTAGTTATTATATTGCATGGATTATGATTTATAATTTTGCTATGCAATTTCGTAGTTACTGGGATTCTTTGGGTGATGATTACATTGTTTATTCCTTTTCTAATGTATTTTAGGCAAGAAACCAATGGGAAACTGCTTTGACTTTTGGAACTTTTAAGTTATTGAAAAGCAATTTTATATTGTGTTTTTATGCATATTATTTGCATTATTGTTTAGTTATGTAGGTATTTTAGTATTCTTTGTAGGATATATATTTACCTTTTTCCATTTTTGGTGTTCAGTGATTTATGTTTTATATAAACATCTCGTATAGAGATGTAGAATTATGATAAAAAAACCGAGAACTAATTTATTTCTCGGTTTTTATTGTATAATTTTATTTAGAATTTTTATGATCTTTTTCCATTTTTGCAGTTTCTTCCATTACGAGTTCATCATCTACTAGGATTTTTTTCCGCTATGTTCATCAATAATGATTTTCTTTCTTTGAGCAAGTTCTACCTAACTTTTGAGCAGGAATAGTAAAGTAAGAGCCTTTGGGCACCTCTTTCTATTCCTACTACGGCATAAACCATTAGCAGAATTATTTTCTAATTCTTTGATAAGATGCTAAAAGTCTATCATCTAGTTTTTTTCTTTTGTATTCATAGATTTTTCTAATAAAAATCTTCTTCTTTCTGAGTTTCAGCTATAAGAGTTTCTAATTTGATTTTTGAAAGTTCAAATGAGAGTTTAATTCTGAAATTTTTCTTGATTTTGAGTTAAAGATTTCATTTTTATTAGAAATTTTGCCCTCAAACTCTCTAATTTCTGAGCTAATTGAATTTCCAAATCTTGAAATTCTATCTCTTTTGACAATGCTTTCAAACTCTTTGTTGTTTCTACACATTATCCTGCTGGGTTTTTGTATTTATCTATCAAAGATTGAGCATGATTAATCACCTCTTTCTTATTGTTGATTTCTGATATTGAGATCTTCAATTTCTGATTACAGTTTTAGAAAGTCTTTGTTAAGTCCTGCAATATCATGCCTCTAAATCTTCTACTTTTCAGAAGTTCTCCCTTTGTTCTACGGATTTCATCTAATCTTGAATCAATGAAATTGAAGATCAAAAAGAATTCTTAATTTTCTCTTCTACAGAAATTTCTACGCTTCTTTTTAGCCATATTTTTATAAAAATAATTTATTGGGTTGGTATTTATGCTTGATTTTGAAACTGCAAATGTAGTGAATTTTTCTGATAAAAATTTCATATAATTGTTGAATAACGAAATTGTTCTGATTCAAAATGCCCAATATCACAAACCAGAATATGTTTTTCAGCACCGAAAAATCGTGATATTTTATATCTCCTGTAAGGTATGCATCGCATTGATTTCTTTAATAGCATATTTAATTCCATCTAGCTCCACTACCTCCTAAAAACACCTACTGATTTTCTTTTTGAGTGAAAATGAGCTATGACGAATAACTTTCAGAGAATTTTTCTGACAAGATCTAAAAATCATGTTCACTCTATTTCTGATGGAAGCTTCCCAAACATCCCTATCCAGAATATTGATGTTTCATTTTCCAGCATAAATTTGATAAGCTATTTCTATAAGGATGAGCAGATTTCATTGCAGAAATAATTTGATATAGGTTTCAAAAATTACAGAAATCATAGTTTCTTTTTAATATGCTCTCGCTGGTTTTTGCCTAAAAAGGGTTAGCTCCATTTAGTGGGTCGGAATGTACCTTTTCCCCATAATGCTGAAACTACACTCATCGTAAAACCGATTTTTTTCCTGCTCCTGCTTGGAAATAGAACATTCCGAACTTCTTTCAGCATAATCATCAGGGACATATAGAGTTAGTTGTGATAAATTTCTTTTTAGGGATTAAAATTTTTGAGGTTTTGTAAGCCTAATTCTTGACAAATTCTATGATTGACTCCAAAAAGTCATTGTCCCTAAGCTGTATGAATCACATAAATAGCAATTTTATTTTCAAGGGCTTTTGAGAATTGTTTTTCTACATAATTTTTCCTGTGATGGATTTTAAGCCCTGAAAAATAATAGGATGGAAAGCATATGATGAGGTTGCATTTTTTTGAATTGCCTCATCAATTACACTTTTCCAAAGCATCATGGCAAATTAAAATTCCTGTAACTTTTCGATCAGGATTACCACAGAGTAGTCCTACATTGTCAAAAATCTTTCGGCCTGTGCTAAGGGAATTCTTTTTCTATCTCAGTGATGCAGTTTTTGATGGTCATTTTATTTATTTTTTTACGAAATTACAAAACTAGAAGATAAAAAGAGATTGCCATATGGCAGTCTCGTTGCAGATTATTTTTGCTTTTACTAATTCTACATCAAAAATTAACCAAGCGTTTGGTGGGATTACACCTCCTGCCCTCTTGCTCCATATCCTAAATCTGGCGGAATGAGGAAAAGTCGCTGAATCACCTTCTTTAAGAAGAAGAATACCTTCATCCCAACCTCTAATGACCCTGTCCTACGCCTACAGGAAATTCTATTGGTTGACCTCTACGGAAAGAGTTGTCAAATTCTTGTCCATTAACTAATCTACCAGAATAATGAACAGATACTACATTCCCTTTTTCAGCTTGTTTTCCTTCGTCTTGCTTTGGTGATTTTTATAATACAATCCAGAAGGTGTTTGTTGCATACCTTCTTTGATTTGTTTCAAATTTTTAGCTTCTAAAAGCTTGGTTATTTTCTTTTGATTTTATTTTTTACCTTCGTTGAAAAATTTTCTCAGCATTATAGTTTTGATATTCTCCCCTTTGGTAAAAGATAGTTACCTTTGTTGATGACGATATCTTCTTTTGGTTTGTCTTGAGAACCTTTTTCACATTAGCAATAGCATCTATAGTTTCTAATCCTTGAATTACTTTTTCCAAAAAAATAGTGTGTCTTCCATCAAGCCAAGGAGTAGACTACTTCTGTGATGAAAAATTGAGAACCATTGGTAGTTAGGTCCTGAATTTGCCATAGAAAGAAAGCCTTTACCTTCGTGTTTTAAATCATCATCGTCAAATTTATAACCCAGGGTCTCCCATACCTGTCCCTGTAGGATCTCCTCCTTGAATCATGAAAATCTTTGATTACTCGGTGGAAAATAATCCCATCGTAATAAGGTGTTCCTTTTTGGTTTTTGCAGTATTTTTCTATCGTTCCTTGTGCTAATCCTACAAAGTTTGCAACAGTTACTGGGCTTCTTTATCAAAGAATTGAATAATCATTTCTCCTTTAGAAGTTTCCATTTTTGCATAAACTCCATTTGGTAGCTTTCATAAAGTGTTTTTGTCTATATTCATTTTTATAAATAGGTTTGCAATTGATTAAAAAAATAAAGTCGTAATAAATAAAAATAATACTTTTTCATTGTTGACGATTAGCTAAAGTACAAATTTAGTGGATTACTTTTTGAATCGCAAGATTTTTAGTAGAAATGTGAGGATTATAATCGTTTTTAATTTAATTACCAAAGGCATATCATTCGGAATATCCTTGTTGTCTCCATAAGTGCCATAGGCTAAGATAGAGGGGACGAGTAGAGGTGCTTCTTCTTCTTGATATGAGATACCTTAGAGTGTTTTCTATCGATTCTAATTCTTCAAATTTTCCTAAAGATGGCATTTTGATAAATTTGAGGTTGATTATAAAAAGAAATATTGTCAAAATCAAAGAGCTCATATTGGAAGGATATAATTTCTCCATCTTTGTTTTCTCGATTTTTCTAAATTTTCTATATCTGACCAATAGTTTTTAGAGGTGGGATAAAACTTTTATTTTGAGAATTTATCCAAGTTGTGATTTGCTCTCTCTCTATTTGGTTTTAATAGTTTTGCTCTATTTTTGAGAAGTGTTCAGTTCCTCTTTGCTGAGGTTTATTGGCTCATGGACAGGAGAGTTTTGAGAGCAGGAAATAAATGAAATTAATATGACAGGGAGTATTTTTGAAATCATAGTTAATGAATGTTAAAACAAAATTAGAAAAAAATATTAATAATCCTTCGCCCAACTCTCTTTCAAAGGGCAATAAAAATCTTTTTGAAAATTCCTCTTCATTATCTGGATGAAAAGTCAAAAATGAGAATGTCAGAACGAGATTTCTTTATTTTTAAGTCATTACGAAAAATCTTTTTAATCTTTAATGTTTTAATGTATGTGTGTTTCTAAAAATACTGCTTTCATTCGGTCAAAAAGCCCCAACTGGTATTTTTGTTCAATTTTCTGTATAAAGTTATTTAGAGCATCTAAGCTACAGCCCTGATGCTGGTTCTATATTTTCATCAACACGAATGATAATAAATTGTTGATATTCTATGCTAGCATTTGCTGTCCAAAGGTTTTCCATGAGCTTTCCAATTTCGTTTTAGGAAATCTGTAGATTTTTAGAAGAAATGTCAGTCTTTTCTCTATGATTGATGAATCTTGAAGCAGGGAATATTATAGTTTTTGTATCCATGTGTTAATTAATAGCTTCAGCAATGAGCCTAGCAATGTCTTTTTACTAAATATTTTTTATCTAAGAGATTTTTAGACCATCATTAAGCATTATACAGCAATACGGACATGCCGTAGCAATGATTTTAGAATTTGTTTTTAAAGGCATCTTTCGCTCCTTTCTATATTTATTTCTTTTTGCTCCTTTTTCAGATTCTTTGAAGAACTGACCACCCTCCTGCTCCGCAACATAAACTATAAGATTTACAGCGTTTCATTTCCACCAGTTCAGTGTTTAACTCTTGTAAAATATTTCTAGGAGCTTCATATTCATCGTTTATTCTTCCTAAATAACATGGGTCTTGGTAGGTGATTTTCTACCTCTTAAAAATTTCTTTGTTAAGGTTCAGTTTTTCCTCATTGATGAGTTTTTGGATAAACTGGGTATGATGAAAAACTTCATAAACACCACCTAAATCGGGATATTCATTTTTTAATGTGTTGAAAACAATGAGGGCAAGTGGTTGACAATGATTTTGGTATCGGTTGAGAGTTTCTATATTTTCCAGGCCATCATTTGAAAAGAAATTCATTTCCAATTCTTTTAGCCATTTCTCCTGTGTCTTTTTCCTCTTTTCCCTAAGATGGCAAAAATTTACTTTTGGCATGATGAAGAATTTTTGCAAAAAGGATTTAGAAATGCTCGTTCATCAAAACTTCCGCTGTCACCTACCCAGAAAAGAATTTTCGGGAGTTTTTCCTTCAGCGGAGTATTCGGCCATTGTTTTAATTTTGAAATTCATATTATTCAGATCATTAGTAGCAGTGAATAAAGTTGATGAAATAAAATTAATTTCTCCTAATCCAATTTTCTCGATCTTCAGAGGATATGTCCATGGTGAGATTGTAATTTTCCATATTGGTTATTACTTTATGAAATTCTGAGGAAAATGAAGATTTCTCCATGACTAAAAACCTTCTTAAATCAATGATTATGGAAGTAGGGTCAATGTATAAAGGGGCAAATTTCCCGAACAAGCATTACAAAGTCGTACAAGCCCAAATTTCTTCCTCTGTAATGTAATCATTCTGTAGTCATCTAATTGGTAAGAGTTTTTCTGAACTTCTTGTAGTCTATCTCTTTCACTGACATCATGATTTTTCTTGGAGATAATTTTTACCAGTGATGTTAGCAGGGCAAACTTCAGTGCATCTACCGCATTCTCACACAAGTGTAAGCATTGAGTAGTTGAATTTTTATTCAAATCAAAAACATCTTCTGCTCCTAGTGAGGGCAGGTATTCCTTGAACAGATTCTTGAGTAAGCATTAGTTTGATTTCCTTAGTTATTGCTCTCCATATTATTAATTTTCACCTTTGTTGTCTTTGTAAGAATACCAAATATTTGGAAAGGCTAATAATATATGGAGATGTTTAGAGTAATAGAGATAATTTAGATAAAAATTCCTAAAATATGAAACCACCAAGAACTTCGCTCTATAGAGTAGAAATATCGCTGTTGAAATTGTTTCAGAAAAGGACTGAGAAATAAAATTAGAAATCGGAAAAATCCGCTTTTATGATAAATTCCACGATGTTGCAAAGATAGAATCAGAGGTATTCATTATGTAGGAAAAGCACTCATCAATAAGAATTCTAAAAATCAGGATGAAAATTAGCGTCTTGTTTTGAAAAACCTTTGAGGTCAGGATGATTTAATCTTGGAATCTTTAATGAAATTCTCCTAATAAAGAAGATAGCCACCGCGATGATAGTGAGTAATGAAAAACTTTCTAAAATTGCTGTAAAATATGATATAAATGGATTCCAAAAGATGGGAAATAAGAAACGATGTAGTTCCTAAAAATTCCATCAAAGATAATCTCAAATAATTCTAAATTAATAATAAAAGCCGATATAAACGAAGAAATGAAGAACCCCAACCAATGGTTTCTTTATTTATTCTTCCTTGTCCTAGAGCTGTTTTTAATACTAAAAATCCATCGTTCTCTTAAAAGAGGGACTTCTTGTCTCAAAGAAAACATCTTGATATTAACCTTTTCATGTTTTTATGAAAAGTCCAAGACTAATGCATAAAAATAATGAAAAACATAATGTTATCAATGTAAAGCATAGAGACGTTTACTAAATTCTTTCTTATTTGCTTTTTCCAAAGACAGAAAATGTTAATATAGCGTTTAGGGTTTTCTTTTAAATCTAGCGATTAGCTCGTTTAGAATTGGATGTTTTAGATAAATTATTATATAATCTCTTCATCCTTTGGTCAGTTTCTAAATGTTCCTTCTCCTTTTCTATTCCAGTAATGACAGAGTTTAATTTGTTAGATGGTTTCACTTTAATTTGTCATAGAATTATTAAGATGAGTGTCAATACCTTCTGCTACATTGCCCGAAATTTTTCTAAAGTATTTTTGGTTGATGCCATTGTTTCATTAGCTGATTTTAGTAAGGTATTGATTTTTCGGTTGGCTTTCCGAAAGAAGTTGATTTAGTTCGGTCAGAAGTTGATTTGAAATGAAGAAATGGTTTGATTAAGATTAGCCAACAATAGTTTAATCTCTTTCTATTTCTGTTCATCGAGAAGCTTAGAAGTACTAGATAATGTGGAGTCCAGTTGAGTTAAAACATTGGAAACTTTTGGAGATAGGTCAGAAGCCATGGATGCAAGAGCAGATGGTTTCATTTTCCCTTTAGGGTATCTCCAGTCTTTTGCTATAATTTGGTCATAAAGCCAAATTGATTTTTAACTGTTTTCCACCCATTAGAGCTCTGGTTCAAAAATCTCAATAGAAGAATTTTTAGAGAAATGAATATTGATTTTCTATGGATACTTTTACCAAAAACTGGATTTTTCCGTTCTTGTCTGTTATAGGGATAATGTCATCTACTAAACCTACCTTTTTAAACCATTAATGGTCACAGCGTTGGAGCGTTCTAATCCATCTACATTATCGTATTTTTATATAGAAATAATTGTTAGTTGTAAATACATTCTTGCCTTTTAAAAACTGAAAAAATACTATAAAACTGCTAATTGCAAGGATAGCAATGAGTCCAGCTTTTATTTCTTTAGATATATTCATTGTTATATAACAATTTTTGAGCGACAAAGATAATTAAAATTTTTGATGAAAAGAAAATTTTTATTTCGAGAAAATAATCTCGATAGTTAAAAAATATCAAAAAGTAAATATGTGAAAATAATTTTTAAATAATATATTGATCATAAAAAGGTGTTAAAAGTTTTGTTAAATAATAGTAAGGTGTAATGGAAAAATATGATAGTTTGGACACATTTATTTACTTTTTGCACAGTAAAATTAAGACATCCTTATCCTATATGAAAAAGAGTTTTTATTTTATAGTTTTATTGTCGTGACTTTACTCTCGTTACAATCTTGTGTTTCTAATTATGTAGTTACAGCACCTGCTATGAAATCAGGTATAGGGTTAGAAGAAAAGTCAGTAGTTTCAAAAGTGGGAGTAATTAAAAAGAGGAAAGCAAAAGAGGCTATTGTAGTTAAGTCCGATAATTCTGCTATTCTAGCGACTATAGAAAGAAATAAAAAGTCTAATACAATAGATGGAATTTTAAGAGAGGCAGGTACCTATTTAGGAACACCTTATAGAATGGGAGGAGTAACTAGAAGCGGTATAGATTGTTCAGCTTTTTGTTCTTTCTGTTTTTGGTACAGCTGCAGGTATTTTCTTTGCCAAGAGTATCTTCTGAACAGGCTGAAGAAGGAGAAAAGTTGAGAGGGAATTTGGAAAAAGGGAGATTTGTTGTTTTTCAGACATCAGGTAGGGAGGATTTTCATGTAGGGATAGTTCATGAGATTACACCGGAAGGAGAGATTAAGTTTATTCATTCGTCAACTTCTAAAGGGTAGTTATTTCTTCTCTCAACTGAAAGGTATTGGGGGCGAGATATAGATTTGCAAAAACAGAGTTCTTAAGGATTCAGAAGATGGAAACTTATAGAATAGAAATAATTTAATAAATATTTCAACTCCGCATATTTTGTGGGGTTGTTTTCGTAAAAATACTAATGAGTTATTTGATTATACCAGAAGGATATGACCCGATTTTTGAATTTACAACAGACAGAATTGGGAATTCAAAAGATTAAAGATTTTTCAAGCGAATTTGTCTGCAGAATTAAAACTTAGAGAGGACAGCTCCACTTTTGTATTAAAAGGAATGGGGCTTAATGATGACCTTAGTGGAAAAGAAAGAGCTGTAAATTTTTCCGTTAAAGATATAGGAAAGAGGCAACTGCCGAGGGTGGTACATTCTTTAGCAAAAATGGAAGCGTGTAATGTTGGCAGATTATCAAATAGAAAATGGTTATGGGATTTACACGATATGAATGCTATTCGTGCAGATGAGGAGTTGGAAATTTACATTCTCTATATGTAGATCAATGGGATTGGGAAATGGCAATTTCTCAAGAAAAATAGAAATATAGAATTTTTGAAGAGTGTAGTAAGGCGAATTTATGCTACTTTTTGCGAACAGAATATTTAGTTTGTGAAACTTTTCAAGGGATAAAGCCTATTTTACCTTCGGAGATATATTTCATTCACTCTGAAGAATTATTACAAAAATATCCTAATTTAACTCCCTAAAGAAAGGGAAAAGAGAGATAGCTAAAGAGTATGGAGCTGTTTTTATTATCGGGATTGGTTGTGTTCTTAGTAATGGAGAAAGCATGATGGTAGAGCACCAGACTATGATGACTGGAGTACTCTGAATACAGATGGATTTTTAGGGGTTAAATGGTGATATTATTTTTGTGGAATCCAATTTTAGAAATGCCTTTTGAAATATCATCTATAGGGAATTAGGGTAGATAAAAAGCGATGGAATATCAGCTCATGGTGGAAAAATAAAAAGAAGATAGAAAGGAACTTTATTTTCATAAAAGATTATTAAATAATGAGTTTCTTTAGCCATAGGAGGGGGATAGGACAGTCCCGTTTGTGTGCATGTTTTCATTACATAAAGCCCATATCGGTGAGATTCAGGCGAGTATCTGGCCTGGAGGAAAATGATAAAATAAATGTCGAGAGCATAAAATAATATTGATTTAAATTTTATTCCACAAAAAATGTTTTGTGGAATTTTTATTTTAATGAGTTAAAAATAATTTCTTAAAACTTGAGCATTATCAATTTTAGATGTATTGATTTCTAAAATTTTTAGGTAATGAACTAGGAGTGAAAAATGTGATTTAATGATAGCTCAAAAATCTATCTTGATTATCCACCGATGAATATTCAAAAATCGAAAAGCTTTAGCAAAATATTTAGCATTTTTATTGTGTTGAGTGGCGATAAGTTTGTCAATGGCATTTGAGGAATCGGGACCAGGATGATTCGGAAAATATCTCCACCGCCATTATTGATGATGATGATTCTAGTTTGAGGAGGATATATTGGTTCCAAAGTCCATTAATATCATAGAAAAAGCTCAAATCTCCTGTAATTAAAGAGTGTGGGTCTGATGCTCACCATAGCGAATCCCCATCGCAGTGGAGGTGGAGCCTATCAATACCATTTGCTCCATCGGTTGCAATAAAAGTGTGATGTTCTTTGAAATCAAAAAGTTGTGCATAACGAATTATAGAACTGTAGATAAATGAATGTGGTATCTCATTGGGTATCTTATTTCTGAGAATATCATAGATTTTGAAATCAGAAAACTTTTATGCTTTGAGTATATTCTTGATGTTTTAGTTCTAATTTTTCTTTTTCATATTCCAAATATTATAGTAGCTCGATTTGGTTCTAAAGAGATGTAGAATAAGTTGAGCATAATTCTAGGAGAAGTATTTATCTTTTTCTGGTTAGAGAAAGAGTAAGTGTCAGGTGCCAATAGGGGTCAATATGCCAGTGTTTAGCAATTTTTATTTCTTAAAAATTCTTTTTATCCGTTTGGAAACTACATTCTGTCCGATAGTAATGAGTAAATCAGGAGAAAAAGTATCATAATCTTCTTCATTGAAAGAAGATAAATATCGGTCAATATGAGGGAAAAAATCTTTTCATGATGGAGGTTAGAGTTTATTTCCGTCAGTATCACAGCGGAATGATTCTCACGAACTCGTTCCAAAAGCTTTTTCAAGTTGAGGATTTTTATTCTAAGTACCTGCAAGAATGAGGATTTTTGGAATCATTCCATTCTCGTGATGAGTTTTTTTGTTGTAGTTGGTATTTTCATTTTGTGTAGTTGCTTTTTTACTGTAGGGAAGTTTGGCAGTTTAGAAGAATACTGATATAATGGTTCATTTTTAATGGGGATATTAATATGCACAGGGGCCTTGTTTTTCAATACAGGTATTTTACTGCTTTTTATCGTATCAAAATTTCTGAATCAGCATCAGTTTCATTGTCTTCCAATAGATTAAAACTTCCATAAGAATGTTGTTGAAAGATATTTTCTTGTCTAATAGTCTGTCCATCAAAAATATCTATAAATTCTTTTTAGGTCAGCTGTTAGGATAAGTAATGGAATATTGCTGTAAAATGCTTCAACGATTGCAGGATAGTAATTGACTGACAGCCGAACCGCTGGTACAAGAGAGAACAATGCGGCTTTTTATACTTTTTAGCCATTCCAAAGCTACAAAACCAGCTGAGCGTTCATCTACAATGCTGTAACATTTCATATCTCTCCATTTCTGAAAAATGATCAGCAATAGGGAGCATTTTCTAGAGCCAGGGAGATGATGATGTGATAAAATATCGTATTCTTGTAAAATATGTGCTAAAAATTTGAATGCTAGAGGAAAATTGTTTCATATGTAAAGTTTGGGCATCAAAAATACAAAAATAGTTAATTGATAATACTCGTGAAAGATTTAGAAAAAGTATTACTTTTGTTGACAGATATTAGAAAATGATAAATAAAGAAAATATTATTCAATTTTTAGAAGAAATAGAGGTGATGGATTGGGTTACCAATCTTCAGGTAGAGGGAGGTGTGGTATGTTTGGAAATGGTAGCTAATACCCCTGCAATGCATGAGAAAAAGAAATTAGAAATGATGATGAGAAAGGCATTTGCAGAAATGTTTGTAAGGATATTTCTTTGAAATTAAAAGTTAACTCTCCTAAAATAGAAACAAAAACAATCTTATAGAGGGAAAGAAATTTCAGGAGTGAAAAAATGTGGTTGTAATCGCTTCAGGGTAAGGGAGGGTGTGGGAAAAATCTACAGTAGCTACAAATTTAGCGGTGACATTGGCTAAAAATGAGTTTTAAAGTAGGGATTTTAGATGCAGATATTTATGGACCTTCTATTCCTACAATGTTTAGTACTGGAGGGAGAAAAACCAACTTCTTCTAAGGTAGGGTGAACGCTATCTAATGAAGCCTATTGAAAAATATGGAGTCAAAAATGCTATCTATTGGATATTTTCAGGTGCAGAAAAAGGCTGTTGTTTGGCGAGGACCTATGGCGGAAAAGGCACTTTTATCAAATGATAAGAGATACTGATTGGGCAGAGTTGGATTTTCTTTAGTAGATTTGCACACCTGGGACAGGGATATTCATTTATCTGTAGTGCAAGAAATTCCTGTAACGGTGCGTGATATGTCAGTACTCCTCAAAAAGTTGCATTAGCAGATGTAAAGAGAGGAATTGCAATGTTTCAAATGGAGAGTATCAATGTTCCTATTTTAGGATTGATAGAAAATATGGCATATTTTGTTCCAAAAGAATTGCGCAGAGAATAAATATTATATTTTTTGGAAAAGAAGGAGGTCAAAAATTAGCAAAAGAGTTGGAGATTTCTGTTTTGGGAGAAATTCCATGTTAGTTCAAGGCATAAGAGAAGGAGGTGATAGTGGGGATGCCGGTAGTGTTAGAAGATTCTTTTAGTTGCTCATAGTTTATACGGGAGATTTGCCCTCAGAAATATGATAGATAATTTAATGAAAAGAAAACGTATAGAAACTGCCACCGACAGGGGCGGTATAACTAATATGTCAGGGGTGTTCATCATAATAGAAAAATGAATCAAGAAATAGAAAAATAAATTAAAAGATAAGGTACAACAAAGCACTAGATAGCATTAGGCCTTTTTGAAAAAGTGATGGTGGAGATATAGAATTGATTGACATCAAAGAAGATGTTGTTTATGAGGTTGTTAGAAATTGCTCTAGGGTGTCATATCAGTAATTCCACGATGAAATTAGGTGTAGAAAACACCGTGAAGCAGTTTGTTACCGAGTATTAAGGAAGTCATATAATATTGAGTGATTATTTTGTTAATCTTTAAAAATAAGACTTATCTTTGTAGGGAGTATAGATTAAATTTATATTAAATTATGGAACAATTCAATCGTAGAGCAAGAAATTCAAAAAATTTGTTGCTGGGGTTGAAGAACAAAACCCGAATGAAACAGAATTTATTCAGGCAGTAAAGGAAGTGGCAGCGACTGTGATTCCTTTGTGCTACAAAAAGAATACCAAGGCAAAAATGCTTTTGGAGAGAATGGTAGAGCCTGAGAGAACTATTATTTTCCGTGTCCCTTGGGTAGATGATAACGGGCAAATCCAAGTAAACAGAGGATATAGAGTACAGATGAACTCTGCGATTGGACCATACAAAGGAGGAATCCGTTTCCATCCTTCTGTGAATTTAAGTATTTTGAAATTTTTGGCATTTGAGACAAACTTTCAAAAATTCATTAACTACTTTACCTATGGGAGGTAGAAGGTGGTTCTGATTTTGATCCAGTGGAAAATCAGATAACGAAATCATGAGATTTCTGCCAATCTTTTCATGACAGAATTAGCAGAGACATATAGGGTGCTGGATACGGATGTTCCTGCAGGAGATATTGGAGTGGGAGCAGAGAAGTGGGATATATGTATAGACAATATAAGAGATTGAGAAATGAATTTACCGAGTATTGACTGGTAAAGGGGTTATCTTACGGAGGTTCATTCGATTAGACCAGAGGCTACAGGTTTTAGGTGGTAGTATTTTTGCATTGAAGAAATGTTAAAAACCAAGAGAGAAAAGTATCAAAGGAAAAATCATTGCTGTTTCAGGATTTGGAAATGTAGCTTGGGGAGTTGTAAAGAAAAGTGAATGATTTAGGAGGAAAAAGTAGTAACAATTTCAGGACCAGATGGATATGTTTGATGACGCTGATGGTATCTCTGGTGAGAAAGTAGATTTCTTATTAGAATTGAGAGCAAGTGGAAACAATAGGATCGGAGGATTATGTGAAGAAATTCCCTCTGCGGTATTCCATGCAGGTAAGAGACCTTGGGAAGTGAAGTGTGATGTGGCGATTCCTGCTGCTACACAAAAATGAGCTTAACCTTGATGATGCTAAGAATTTGGTGGCTAATGGTTGCCAATGTAACGGAAGCAGCGAATATGCGCTTCTACATTAGAGGCTATTGAGCATTTTCTTGTCAAATAAATTGTTATTCTCTCCTGGTAAGGCATCTAATGCTGGTGGGGTAGCGACTTCTGGCTTGGAAATGACGCAAAACTCTATCCCGTTTAGGTTGGTCTGCGGAAGAAGTAGATGAGAAGTTACAAAGCATCAGTGAGAGGTATTCACGAGGTATGTGAGAGCATGGTAAAGAGGCTGATGGTTTTGTGAATTATGTGAAAGGAGCAAACATCGCTGGTTTCGAAAGCAGTAACTGATGCTATGTTGGCACAAGGAGTAGTTTAATCTATTTTCATTTATATAAAAAGCGGTGTTCCGAAAAAGAATGCCGCTTTTTGTTGATTTTTATTTCCAGTTCGGGATTTTTAATTTCCTCTATTTTTGTTCAAACTCATTGGTTTTCTGGGTATTTTTCTTGGAGAATTTGATAGGCTTTTGATGAGCTTTTTGTATAGAGTTTTTGTTCTACATAAAGTTGTGCCAAAGTCTCGGTCATAAGGTGAGAGATATCATCACTTTTTTCTTTTATCACGAACTCTACATCTTCCTTAATGGGAGATATTTTAGGGTAGTTTTCAATGAATTTATCAATGATAGCAGCTCTTGCTCGGAAACCGAGCAGTTCTATCTATTTTAAGCCAGTTTTGCCAAGTGTCTATGAATGATGAAACATTACTGTTTTTTGAAGAATTATCATTTTTAGTTTCCGCTTTAGATAGTATTTCTTCATCTTCGGGTTGAGAAAATTTAATTTCTTTCTCAGAAACTTCTATGATATGTTGAGATGGAGCAGTAGGGAATATATCTCAATTGCATTGGCTTCCATTCATTCTCGGTATTTATCGTTTGTTCTTTCGTTACTTCTTTTCTCCATAGTTCTGTTTTGGGACAGAAATTTCAGCTTTCTTCTTTTTGAGTTAAAGGTCTTTCTAAAACTAATTGGACTGATATGCTTGTATACCTTCAGAGGAGCGATGTTTTGGGCAAATGTAGCATAGAAAATCAATACTGTTTTGTTTTTGTTTTGGAGTAGAGTTGATATTTTTATTTCTAAATTTTGGTATAAAAATCAATTCCCTTCACAGATGGTGAAAGCATTTTCTGTGTTTTTGTTTTCATCAGATTTGTAAAATTCCTCTTTGTTCAGAGTGAGACGAAGAAGATTCTCTTTCTGTGTTTTCTGAAATATCTAGAAATGAGTAGGTTTTGCTGGATTATATTCTTATTGATGAGATGGTATAAGATTTTTATCCGTAGTATAGCTGGGTGGTTTTGTAAGTTCTGTTTGAAATTGTTCATTGTAGAATTGATGAACACCTAAAAGATAAATAGCCCTTAAACTCTGCATATAAGGCATTTTTCTATCTCAGGTTCTAAAAAGTTTCAAATCCTCTATTTGGAGTAACTCAGGATTTTTGATGAGGTCTAAAATTCTTGTATTCATTACCAGTTAGCGACAATTTCGTTAAAATTTGATTGATAATTCTCTGTGGCTATATTGACTTGCGTCGTTTCTATGGTGTTAATATCCATATCGCTACTAAAAAGTAACTTCCCTGAAAAACTTCGGTTAAAGCTCTTTCTGAGGTTCTATCTTATTTTACATATTTACTAATACGGATATGGTAAGTTTGTTTTTGTGATGCTATGGTATTTCCTATATTGGTAGAAGAAATCGTAGTAGGCATGATGTTGTAATCGGTGATTTGTCCTTCTATGGTAATATCAGGATTTTCCGGTAGTTCCTTTTAGCGAAGTTCTTTGAAGAAATCTGTTCTCATAAAGCGGTGGTAAAATTTGACTTAATTCAGCGTTAACTAATGCTGAATTATTAGGAAATTTTTAATCAAAATTGTTTTAGTTCTCGGGCTTAGAGATGAGCCTGTAAAACTATAACAAGAACCGAATATCACAAGCACACTTCCCCAAGTATAAATCTCAAAAAGTTTAGAATATCTCTCATTTTACTTTTCTAAATTATATTGTTTAATTTTTCGGTGAGAGTGTTCTTTTGTGAGATTCCTAGTTCATCTGCAGCCTTGTTTCTTCTTCCATTATGTTTTTCTAAAGCCTTGATGATAAGTTCTTTTTCATTGTTAGTTAAAGATAAAGACTCAGTGAGGGCCTTCCATATCAATATCCAGGTAAAATCATCTTCGTTATCTCTCATTTGCATTGCTGATAATTGTAGGGGTGTGAAATTGTGGCTGTTCAAAGTAGAGAGAGAATTAGGATTCTGAATTTGTTGGTTTTCAGAAGGGTAAATTCTCTGAATGAGACTTTTTCAGAAGTGCTAAACTCTGTATTTCCGCGGTTTCTAATCAGTTCTGAGGTTAATGCCTTTAAATCATTGAGGTCATTTTTCATATCAAAGCAGAATTTTATACATAATCTCTCTCGGAATTAAAATCAGAGCTTCCCGTTTTGGATTGTGAAGAGATTGTCGAAGTTGGTGTTCCATTGGGATAAACTCGGCTAACTTTTGAGCAGAAATTCTTCTCTCAGACTCACTACTGTAATTTGCTCTACAAGGTTGCGGAGTTGTCTAATATTCCCAGGAAACAGGATAGTTTTCCAAAGTACTTTAGCATCTTCTGTGAGTTCTATTTCTGGGCATTCGGTATTTTATCAGCGAGTCTCTGGCAAATTTTTCTGAAAAAGTAAATGAATATCACCTTTTCTCTCTGAAGAGGTGGCATATCTATTTGAACTGTATTGAGACGATAATATAAGTCTTCACTGAATTTCCCATCACTGAATGGCTTCCAGCATATTGACATTTCGTAGCAGCGATGATTCTTACATTAGTCTTCTGAATTTGTGATGAACCTACCTTCATAAAGTCGCTCACTTTCCAAAACACGAAGTAAGCGGACTTTAGTGTCTGTAAGGAAGTTCTCCCACTTCATCAAGGAATATCGTCCCGCCATCAGCCATTTCAAAAATAACCTTTTCGGGTGCTGGTCGTCTCTGTAAAAGCTCCTTTTCATGACCAAATAATTCAGAATCTATCGTTCCTTCAGGTATCGCACCACAATTGACCACAATATAAGGCTGGTGTTTTCTACGGCTTTCGGCGTGGATTATCTTTAGGATAGATTCCTTACCCACGCCACTCTCTCCGATGACTAAAACGGAGATATCTCGTAGGTGCTACTTGTACCGCTCTCTCCAATGCTCTATTGAGGAGAGGGTAATTTCCTATAATCCCAAAACGGGCTTTGATGTCTTGTAGGTTACTCATTTTCTTTTTCTCCGTGTCCGTTTCGTTTTTGCTAAAGTATCGGCGTAGTATTTTCTACTATTGTTAATCACCTCTAAAGTTTTTCTATAAAATGGGTCTGTTTTAATTTCTACTAGAGCGATGATATAGTTTGTCAACTTTTCCATAAATATCCGTAATCTCTTTACGCAGGGGCTTTGGTGTCATAGCTTTCTTTCCCAATGTTTTGAGCCGAACGCTCCCTGAAAAGGGTCGTTGAACGCCGTGTTGGACTTTTCCAGCTCACTGGTGAACTCCTCTATTTTCAAGGTTGTGATGTGGGGCTGATAATCGCTACTTTTTGAGTGACGAGAGTAGCGAACTAATCTTCTTGGTTTCTTCTTCATAAGATAGTGTTGCTATATTTTATACTCATCAAGTAAGATTTTTCAGGTGTTGTAAGCCTTTATCTGCTGGGGCTTTCTTTGCAGCGTTGCGATAGGCTTTTGATACCATCTCTCATGCTTGAAAAATCATTGTCTCGCTCCTTGTCTAATTCTGCGATTTTCTTTGGTGTTTCATCTCACGGATTTGGCATGAGAGATCCTTGTTATACAGAGGAGCTTTCTTTTTCAAATCATCAAAAATCGTTTTGAAATCCGCATCGGTATTCAGGTCAAGATTTGGCTTCAGAAAAATCATTGATAAATCGGTCAATGAATTGTCCAAATTCTGCGGTGCAAACCTTGTAGGTAAATAGGGTTTATTTCTTTGCTTTTTTCATTATTGGTTAAATTAAATTTTATGGTTAATGTCCCAAGCTTAGATGATTTGTTTTTGTTTTATCTTATCCCAAGCTGGGAAAGTTTGACGGTTTTATTCTGGCTGTCCTGAGTTGGGACGACCTCTTTTTATCTTAGTTCTCCACCCCAATTTGGGATGATGTGCCTTTGTTTTATTTCTCCTAACAGCAGGTAAATAGGTTTCTAGTTGCTTTTTCATAATATCCAGTTAAAGAATCTAATTTATGGTTAATGTCCCACTTTGGGTTGATTGTTTTTGTTTCTATTCTTATCGTCCCAAATTGAGAAGAAAAGCAATTGGTTTTGTTCTTATGAGTTGGGACGACTCTTTTTTATCTTAGTTCTTAAATTGGCGTTGGGATGAGTGTATATGGTTTATTTCTCCTTTTCCCTTTGGGATGGTAGCTAAAGTTTGACTCCATGAGTTGTCTGATTTCTCAATTCAAAGTTCCTTGAGTGTTGCATGCATGGGCAAGAACATCTCACCGTGTCTAATGGCCCTCTTGTTTATCAAAAACACAAACTACATTTGAGAGTTTCTTCCTCTCCATTGGTTAGGGTTCTTCTTTGGAAGTTCCTTCTATCAATACTTCGTGGTTTTTGTTAAAGATAAGACTGCATTCTTTTTCGGGAAAGTTCACCTTGGCAAGAGCAATGACTTCAGCGAGTCTTCTTTGTTTACATCCGCTGGTATGTTTGTCCTCCATTTTTCTTATGGGCAGGGGTGCCAGGTCTCTCAGGTAGAGCAGACATGTAGCCGTAATCATACTCTACCTCTCTCATGAGGGATGAGGAGTGTCTTGGTGGTCTTGCTCGGTTTCATTGCAGAAACCTACAATCATATCTTGTGAGAATGCGACATCGGGTACGATTTTCTTCGCCTCACGGATAAGTTCTAGGTATTCCTCTCTTGCTATGTTGTCGGTTCATGGCTTTTTAGTATGGCATTACTTCCGCTCTGTACAGGAGATGCACATACTTACAAATATTCTCATACTTCGCCATCATTCTAAATACATCAAGGCTCATATCCTGAGGATTGGAAGTTGCAAAACGGATACGCATTTGAGGGAACGGCGAGGCAACCATTTCTAATAACTGAGCAAAGTTAATTGCCAGTAAGTTTTTGCATCTCGGAAGCCTTGTCAAAGTCCTTTTTGCTCCACCTCCATACCAGAGATAGAATCCACATTCTGACCCAAGTGTGATTTTCTTTGCTAGCCATTTTCCCAAAGTTCTTTGCATTCATTGATGATGGAGTGAGGGTCTCTACTTCTCTCACGCCCCCCGAGTAAAAGGTACGACACAGAAAGTGCACATGTTATCACAACCACGGTAATCGTTACAAAGGCTGTAACACCATTACCGCTAAGCCTCACAGGTTGATATCCGCATAAGTTTCTTCTTTGGAGAGAATGACATTGATAGCATCTCTTCCGCTTTCGGTTTCTTTAAGAAGATTAGGGTAAATCACGGTAAGCATCAGACCTACAACTAAATCTACTAATTTTTCTTCTTCCCTAAAAATTTTGGTTTTTAGTCGCTCCGCCATACAGCCTAATACTCCCACTGTGAGATTTGGTTTTTCTTTTTTTCAAGCTCTTAAATTGTGAGAGTCTCATTCTTACAGTCTGTTCTGCTTTTTCACGAATAGAACAAGTGTTGAGAAAGAATGAGGTCTGCTTCTTCTAAGTTTACGGTTGTGTTATATCCTTGGTCATGTGGGACAGATGCTACAATCTCACTATCAGAAAAAATTCATCTGACAGCCATAACTTTCCAAGAATAATTTTTAGTGTTTCCTACTTTATCGACGATGGCATAGGCTTCGCCTTGTCTGGTTTCATCAATGTATTTACCTTCCACTTTCGTTGATTTTGAGATTTGAAAATTTATATTAAGGATTTTTGGTATAAACATCAAGCTTAATTTTAATGTCTCACTAATCACCTCTTTAAATTTCAAAAAGATAATGAGTGCAAATATATGAAAAATATGCCAGCTTGTCATAATGAAAATGTAAGAGAAATGATAACAAATAAAGCCTTAGACAATGCTAAGGCTTTCAAATTTATCAATGCTGAAAAATATTAAAGCATTTGGTTCAACAGATACGAAAAGATCTGTTATCTCTTTTCTTCTGAAAAACTACTTTACCATCTACCAAAGCGAATAAAGTATGGTCTCTACCAATACCTACATTCTCACCTGGGTGGTGCTGAGTACCTCTTTGTCTTACGATGATATTCCCAGCAATAGCTTCCTGACCACCAAAAATCTTCACTCCTAATCTTTTTAGAATGAGATTCTCTACCGTTTTTGAACTACCTACTCCTTTCTTGTGTGCCATTTCTTTTAACTTTTTAAATGTTGGTTTAATGATTAACTCAATTATCTATTTTTGAAATTAAAATCCTGTAATAGATGTGATTTTGATTTGAGTTAATTGTTGTCTATGTCCATTCTTTACTTTGTAACCTTTTTCTTCTTTTCTTTTTGAAAACGATTACTTTATCAGCTTGAACATGATCAATGATTTCTGCTTCTACAGAAACTCCTTTTTACAGCTGGGGCGCCTACTGTTACTGCTCCGTTTGATGTAAGAAGAACTTTGTCAAAAAGAAACTTTATTTCCTTGCTCCCCTGCTAAACGATTTACGAATAACTTTTGGTCTTTTTCAACTTTGTATTGAGCCCTACTATCTCTACGATTACAAACATTGTTATAAGTATTTAATTAAAATTATTTCGCAAAAATAGGATTTTTCTCAACTAACAAAATTATTCTAGCAATAACCATATAATGTTGGAAAATAACTATTCTTGGGAGAAAAGGTAATAGTATAAAAATGTTTTTGATGTCTTAATAAAGAAATAAAGTTGGTTACACCAGTTTTTGAGTGATTTTGAGTTTTATGAGTGAGTAATAAAAAGAGTTTATTATCTTTGTGGGCTAAAATATTAAATGATGTTGCAAAAATAAATCCTACAAGAAACAAGAGCTTGGGAGAGTTGTATCAGTATTTTTCAGATAATGATTTGGACTTGAGAACTTTGTTTCAAGAAAAATTCAAATAGATTTTCAGAGTTTTCCGTAAGGAGAAAAATTTTCTTTTTGATTATTCTAAGAATTTAATAGACGAGAAAGTTAAGGCTCTCTTGCTTCAATTGGCTGAGGAATGTCAATTAAAAGAAGCAATGGATAAAATGTTTTCGGGAGAAAAATCAATGAGACAGAGAATAGAGCAGTGTTGCATACTGGCATTGAGAGATTTTTCGGAGGAAGAAATAAATGTAGATGGAGAGAATGTCAAGATTGCTATCAAGAGGTTCTTGATCAGATGAAAGCTTTTTCTGAAAAGGTAATATCAGGTCAGTATAAAAGGATTTTCAGGGAAAGAGTACAGATATAGTAAATCATAGGTATCGGAGGGTTCTGATCTTGGTCCTGTGATGGTTTGTTCTGGCTTGAAGCATTTTTAAAACGAGGTTGAATATTCATTTTGTCTCCAATATAGATGGTAACCATCTTGTAGAAGTACTGAAAAAGTTTGAATCCAGAGACCACGCTTTTTCATCATTGCTTCTAAAACTTTTTACGACTCAAGAAACAATGACAAATGCGATATCAGCAAGAAAATTGGTTTCTAAAAAGAAGGACATGAACAAGATATTTCAAAAGCATTTTTGTCGCGTTATCTACGAATATTTCTGAGGTGAAAAATTTGGGATCGCAGAAGAAAATATTTTTGAATTTTTGGGATTGGGTTGGTGGTCGTTATTCGTTGTGGTCATCGATAGGATTGAGTATCGTATTGGCGATAGGATATGATAATTTTGAGCAGCTACTCAGAGGGGCATATGATTCTGATATCCATTTTCAAAAACTGCAGATTTTTGAGAGAATATTCCCAGTTTTAATGGCCGTTTTAGGGAGTTTGGTATCGTGATTTTTATGATGTAGCGAGTCATGCAGTTTTGCCTTATTCTCAGTATTTAGATAGATTTCCAGCATATTTACAACAAGCAGATATGGAAGTAATGGCAAATGTGTGGATAGAAATGGAGAATTTGTGAATTATAATACAGGACCGATTATTTTGGGGAGAACCAGGAACGAATGGACAACATGCTTTTTATCAGTTAATTCATCAGGGGACAGAGCTTGTTCCTGCAGATTTTTATAGCTTATGTGAAGTCTTGTAATCTAGTGGCAGACCATCAAGAAAAACTTTTGTGAACTTTTTGACAAACTAAAGCGTTAGCATTTGGAAAGAGTGAAATAGAAGTAAGAAGAATTAGCAAATCAAGGAAAGAGCGAAGAGGAAATACAAAGCACTATTAAATTATAAAAATATTTCATGGAAATGTGCCGACAAATTCATTTTTGTTCCAAGAATTAACACCATTTTCTTTTGGGACAATTGATAGCTCTTTATGAGCATAAAATTTTTTTGTGCAAGGAGTGATTTGGAATATATATAGTTTTCGACCAGTTCAGGGGTAGAATTAGGAAAGGTTTTTAGCTAATGAAAATTCTCCCAGAATTACAACAAAATAAGAAAATTAATCATCTTGACGCCTCTACAAATGGGCTGGTGAACTATTTTATAGAGCATAAAAGGTATTTAAGAGAATTTTTATAACTTTTGCGAAAATAAATAACAATATGGCACAGATTTTTAGATGGGCTGAAAGTATCCCAAGATATAAAAAGAGATTAAGGAAGAAGTTGATTGCATTATTACAAAAGGCGGAAAAAGCACCTCATTTTAGCTGCGATTTTAGTAGGAGAAAATGGAGCGAGTAAAAGCTTATGTGAATAGCAAAGTTAAGGATTGTAAAGAGGTAGGTTTTTACTTCTACTTTAGTAAAGTTTTTCAGAATCTATCACAGAAGAAGAGCTTTTAGCTAAAATACAAGAACTGAATGAAAATCCAGAGATTGATGGATTTATTGTGCAGCTGCCATCTACCCAAACATATGAATCAGGAAAAAGGTAATTATGGCCATAGACCCTAGTAAAGATGTAGACGGTTTCCATCCAGAGAATTTTGGAAAGATGGCACTAGAGATGGAGGCATTTTTACCAGCGACACCTTTTCGGGATTTTTAGAATTATTAGAAAAGGTATAAAATAGAAACTCAGGGGAAACATTGTGTGGTGATTGGTAGAAGTAGAATTGTAGGGGAAGCGATGAGTATCTTAATGGGGAGAAAAAGGCAACCCTGGGAATGCAACTATTACCATGGCTCATTCTTATACCCTAATATAGAAGAACTTACGAAACAAGCGGATATTGTGATTACCGCATTAGGAAAACCAAAATTTCCTAAAAGGAGAAATGCTCAAAGAAGGAGCAGTGGTAATAGATGTGGGGAATTACCCGAGTAGATGATGATAGTGAGAAAGGATATAAACAGTCGGAGATGTAGATTTTGAGAATTGTAAGGAAAAAGCGAGTTACATCACGCCAGTTCAGGAGGAGTAGGACCAATGACTAGAGCAATGCTCATGAAAAATACACTATTAGCATATAAAAATAGAATCAGATAGAAGAGGTACAAAATGACAGAAGTAACAAAGAGAACAAGATGCTTTAATAAAACAAGGAAAAAATGCTCCCCGTCGTGGAGCATTTTTATACTCTCAAGGTGAGGGAGCACATACAGGCAAGGCAGCGTATTTTATTCGTTTGGCAGGGGTGTGATGTAAGCTGTCATTGGTGTGATGTGAAGGAGAGCTGGGATGCAGAACTTCATCCTTTGATGGATATGGAAAAAAACTAGCAGAGAAGCTTCCGAGCAGTGTAAAACCATCATCATTACAGAGGCCGCTGATGTGGAATTTGGAAATTTTTAACGAAGAGCCTAAAAGACAGAGGTTGCACCATACACATAGAGACTTCTGGGTCATCACCAATTAGTGGGCATATAGATTGGATTACCCTCTCGCCGAAGAAGAAAACTTCCTTTGCCAGAAGTGTATGAAAGGGGCGAGTGAGCTTAAAAATGGTGATATTTAACAATCATGACTTCAAATTTGCGGAGGAGGAAGCGAAGAAAAGTTAACCCCTAATTGCCGACTTTACCTACAATCAGAATGGAGTAAGAGGAGCAGAGTACCCTAAAAATAGTGGAGTATATTCTTGCCAATCCGCAGTGGCGAGCCTCCATACAAACACATAAATATTTGAATGTAAGATAATAGAAAGTGAATGAATCTCGCTGTAATGGGGTTCATTTTGTTATTACAGAGCTTTGTGTCAATGCTTTTTAATGATTAGTATTATCACCAATAAAAATTAAGATAGTTTTTGGTGTTTATTAGAATAATAGATAACTCTGCTAAGTTATTTTTACTTCATGAAGTAAAAATTTTTAATAGTTAAATAAAATAAGTTAGTTACAAATAAAAATCCCATATTCCTTTCAGAGTGTGGGATTTTTGTTATGAATTAGAGATTGATTTTGATGATTTTTGTCAAAGAGTTGATACCTCCCTTTTACCCCAAAAATCTAATGAGATTACATTGTAAGGAATGGATATGTTTTTCTCTTTTCAAAGCGTGATTTTTATGATGGCTTCATCTTGGGCTTTTAAGAAATCATCATCTTTTTGGAACTTTATCCAAAAATCTTAAAAATAAAGTTAAAAGAAGAGTACCAATATTGGTAAAATAAAAATCAATATTTTTCTTCTGGAAGGAGATAGTCCATGCTCTTAATCTCATCGATAGTGACTTGTTTCACAAAAATCTAAGTCATCACCACAAGAAACACCACTTTGTATAGTGACTCTTCTTTTACTCCAGAGAGAATAATTAGTAAAAGTTCCTGTATAGATGATTTGGTTAGGAATAGAGACCTCTTGTCCATTGATGTTTTTATCGTAGTGGTGAGCCAACCAACATTTTGTACCTCTCCGTATTCTCATCTATCTCTATCCAGTCCCCTTCTTTATAGGGTATATGTGTTTTGAGGAGTAACCCAGAGAAAAAGTTAGATACCACATCTTTGAAAGCAAACCCAGCAATGATTCCTATAATCCCAGCTCCTGCTAAGAAGTGAGAAGAGTGCAGATTGTAGCCCTATTAACTCTGATGCAAGGAAAAATTCCGGAGAATAAGAAAAATATATAAAATAGATGTAGAAAGTAATTTTTGAAAAATGGTTCTTTTTGAAAATGTATTTACAAATAAATTTAGTAAGATGAGCTAAAAATAAAAAATAGGATAAATACAGTGATTCCATCAATAATTTTAGGTAAAGTGGAGTACATCATGTTCCCAATTCTGTAGTACATTTTCTATGTCAATGATTTGTTTGTCCATATGATTTATAACATTAAAAATTAAAGTTAGTCAATATAAATGATTTCTGTTCTTACTACTTTCTTTCTAGTTTTTCTAGTGCTTTTTGGTAGGTTTTGTATTTGTTTTTCGGTGTTCTTTTTCTTTCTCTTTTCCTGTTTTAAAGTCTATAATGATATAGCCTTCATGATTTTTGATGATGCGGTCTGGTCGGTAGATGCTTTGTTCTCCGTTTTCTTCAGTGATGAGTATTTCTCTTTCATTGAGGATTTCTTGGACTTTCTTCGCTGAAAAATGAGAATATTCTGGGTGGTTGATGATTTTCAAAAATCATTTTTGAGATAGTATCTTTTTCTTCTTGGGTGATGTTTCCTTGTATCAGTTGGTTTTTCCAAAACTTTTTCTACATCATTTTGATGTAAAATTTGTGCAAAAATATCATGAATAGAATCCCTAATCTTACTTTTTGATTACGATTCTGATAGTTTTTAGAAGGGGTAGCGATTTTGATGTTATTGATATTCTTTTTGGTCGTTTTTGTAGGGATATGAACAGACATGGTCTGGTGTTGTATTTTCTGTTTTTACTTTGTAGTTCGTTTTCAGAGATGGGATAGAGGTCAAAACTCATCCGTATTATGATGATTAAAATTGATTAACAAAATCAAGGTTTCTAAATGATTCGTGGAATTATTTGGCTTTTTCAAGATAAAGGAAAAGTTGTTCTACAGGACGAGTTGTGGCTACATATTGTACACAGATGCGGTCGATGGTGTTTTTATAGGTGTTCACATGATTAAACTTCATAATATCTTTCATCGATAGGCTTCAAATTCTTTTCCAAATCCAGAAATATTTATGGAGTGTAGTTGGTGTTTCTTCAGTTACAATCATACCATTCTGTGAATTTTTCCATCATGCTTTTTGTTTTTCCATTGGAAGAAAAACCACAGGAAAGTCTAGTCCTTTGACTTTGTGTATGGTCATGATTTGTATTGCATCTATATTGTCAGAGGCTTGTATAGCGATTTCCTTTCCTTCGTCTTCAAATATTTTAGGAAATCTTTAAGGGTAACACCATTATGTTGGGTAAAGAGCATAGAGCATTTCCAAGAAATTGAGGATGAAATCAGTCTCTTTTTCCTTTTACCGAGAATTCATTGATGAAATGTTCTATAAAATTATAGAGATTGAGTCTTTGGTGAATGACAAAAAGTAGAAAGGGAAAGGTTAGTATTTTTGGAATAAATCTAAGAGTTCTTTCTCTGATTCTATAGCCAAAATTTCAAATATTTCTGCTGAAAAATTCATTGATTTTTATCCGTCTTAATTCATTGAGTCAATAAAACATGATGATGAGTGAACTTTTATTTTTCGGAGTAATGCTCCATTGCAGGAAAAGAGATGAGTGCTTTTAAGGTTTTGGAAAGATTGAGGTAAGGCCTTTTTCAGAAATAGTTTTGATGAGATACTTTTTGCTTTTATATAGCACTTCTTGATTTCCAAGGAGTTGGGAATAATTAACAGTGTCAAATTTCACGGCATAGGATACAAATGTCAGAGAATGAAAAGCCATTATCTAAACATTGCTGAATATCTTTGTGCATCTTTTTCTGCGACATTTTCATGAAAATCGTTTCTCTACTATTCTCTATAAGATGGGTATAAAACTCGTCCATTTATTTTTAGATTTTTGGATTTTTGTTGAGCATCTTTCCAAAAATTATTTGATGTTCATTATTAAGTTTTTGTGAAATAACTCATACAAATGATTATTGAAGTCTACAATATTTTTAGCACTTCTATAATTGTCTCCCAAGGTTTTCTTTTCGTGCAGGAATGAGAATGCTCTTTGTGATTGATGATGTCTAACTATTAGTTGGCTATCACTCCGCGGAAACGATAGATACTCTGCTTAGGATCTCCTACAAGAGTAAAAACTTGTTCCTTCTGAAGTAATGGTATGATCTCTTAAAATAGTTTTTGCCATTGTAGAGAGGAGGTATCTTGAGAATTCATCAAAAATAGTGAGAAAAATTTTCTGTTCTACTGCATAAATAAAGGAAGAGAGTTCATTTCGGAGGTTTTTCATTGATGAGAATATTAAATTTAGAAAGTAAAACAAGGTCTTTTCTCTCTTTTCACTACTAGTTCATCTTAGAGATTTCTTTATTTACTCGTAAAGGAAGAAGGATGTAATATTCATTCCTTCTTGTGAGTCAAAAATTCTAGTGGTGATGATGGATTTTCTATTTTCAATCAAGAAATTAGAATGTCAAAAACTCTCATTTTCTTTTATGTTTGCTTTTCCAGAAGCTCCCTTTTTGGAAGTTTTCAATGCTTTCGTTTCATTATTTGGAAGAGGAAATCAGCCTTTCCTCATTGAAAAATCTAATGACCTCAAAGAAAAAACTTTGCAATTCCATTTTGTTTTCCTCCTGCAAAATCTTCTAGCTAAATCTTTTTCCTTGATGAGATTTATTGTGCAATGTTGATAGAGTCTTCTCGGAGGAGTTTTATATCTTTTCAGTTTTGTTTTTAGCCTTTCATAAGCTTTCCAATCAAAAACCTTGATTGTCTGAAAAAGTCTTTTTATAATGGATATCACTGATGAACTTTTTGCTTGAAATTATAAAAGTTCTTGGCACAGATTAATTCTTTTCATTATCCATTATACTCTACAGAAATCCATAAAAAGTATCGGAAATTTTAGGGATTATTACCAATTTGATTTTAGCATTTTGGTCTACTACTTCTATCAAAATATGGTTCTGGTTGAATTCCAAATTAAAGTTTTGTGCCAATCTAGTTCATTGCGAAAAGAAACGAACAGGTTTAGAGTTAAATTTATCAATTGTGCCAGATGTTTAGAGTAGAATATTGATGCAGAATATAATCTAGAGTGTTTTTACTGTAACGATGAAGCTCCTCCAAAGAATGTTTTCAATTGGTTTTAATTTTCAAAGTCCCTAAAGTTCAGGGCAGTTTTGATAATCTTCGGAACAAACTTTCAAGCCACTGTAGGATTCGTTCTTCATTTCATTGCTTATTGGTGAAAGTTAAAGGCTGAAATATGGCGTATGCATACTTTTGATAGGGTAGATCTAAACAAATCATCAGCTGGTTTTATACCAAAGTATAGGTTTTCCTGACCCTGCAGGCATTAATTACAGTGTAGTTTGACTTCATTTTTATTTTTGTTAAAGGAACTTTCTTTTAAAAGACAAATTTAAGTATTTATTAAGATAAAATTACTAAAATTTTCAAAGATTTTAATTAGATTTGATGCTAGATTAACAATAAAATAGAATATTTATAGGATTTGTTTCTTTTATCAGTGCGAGACAAGTGTTTGGATTCTCGTGGAAATCCAACGGTGGAAATAAGTTTTTACAGAAAGTGGAGCAATGGGAGAGCAGCTGTGCCATTCTGGTGCTTCTACAGGAAGCATGAAGCAGTGGAACTTCGTGATGGCGGTGCTGAATTTTTAGGGAAAGGAGTAACAAAAGCGGTGGAAAATGTGAGAAGTATTGCTCCAGATTGATAGGTTTGCCTGTACTCAACAAAATTTGATTGATCAAATCATGATAGAGAGCAGATGGCACTGGTAATAAAGGAATTTGGAGCAAATGCAATTCTTGGAGTTTCGTTAGCGGTGGCAAAAGCAGCAACGACTCATTTGAGAATGCTGCACCTCATCAAATATGTAGGGGAGTGAGTGCGAATACTCTTCCCGTTCCGATGATGAATGTCATCAGTGAGGTTCTCATTCAGATGCAGATAGCTTTTCAAGAATTTATGATAATGTAGTAAGCAGATTCTTTTTCTCATTCTTTGAGAAAAGGGAACGGAGATTTTCATCATTTGAAATCTGATTTTGAAATCTCATGGATTATCCACCAGCAGTGGGAGATGAGGAGGTTTTGCCCCAACTTTTAAAGGGACAGAAGATGCCTTGGATACACTTTTACAAGCGATAGAAAAAGCAGGATACAAACCAGGAGATGATATTATGTTGGCATTAGATTGTGCATCTTCGGAGTTCTATAAAGATGGAATTTATGATTATAGAAAATTTGAGGAGAAGGCGGACATTTTAGAACTCGTGAAAGAGCAAGTATTTTATTGTGCGAGTGACTTTTAGAAATATCTATTATCTCCATTGAAGATGGAGATGCAGGAAGATGATTGGGAAGGGTGGAAACTTCTAACGGAAGATTGGAGATAGAGTGCAGCTGGTGAGATGACCTTTTTGTAACAAATGTAAATCGCCTTTCTCAAGGGGATAGAGCAAGGAGTGGCTAACTCTATTTTGGTAAAAAGTAAACAAATCAGTTCACTTTCTGAAACGATTAAAGCTGCCGTGCAGATGGCTCAGCATAATAAATACTTCGGTAATGTCCCACCGTTCAGGAGAAACGGAAGATTCTACTATAGCAGACCTTGCTGTGAGCGATGAACTGGACAAATCAAAACAGGTTCGGCTTCTCGTTCCAGACAGAATGGCGAAAATACAACCAACTTTTAAGGATAGAAGAAGCTCTTGGTGAAAGCAGCGATTTTTCCCTGGGATGGATGCCTTTAAAATCAAGAGATAGTAATAAGATTAATGAATAAAATGGAAAATCAGAACTTTCAAAATCCTTCGCCTATCTATCGAGATAATAAAAAGGTCTTAGCAGGAGTTTTAGCTATCATGTTAGGAGGTTTTGGTATTCATAAATTTATTTTAGAGATACACAGAGAGGTTTCTTCAAATATTAATGAGTTTTTCTCGATGTGGATTGGCGAGTGTTTATTCCCTTTTGTAGAAGGATAATTTTATCTTACAAAATCTGATGAGGAATTTTACCAAATTTATCAAAGTAGGAAGAAGACCTTGGTTTTAAAGATGAGTAATCCAAAATATATAAAGTTTCTTTGTGGATTGGATACCTTTAAAAATAGAGATAATGAAAAAGAAGATTGGTATATTGCTGATGCTCATGGTTCAGTTTTCATGGCAGAAAAAGTGGAAAGATTATCTGCATGTTAGGAGATAAATAGATTTTGATAATAAGGTTATAAGCTAGTATGGGTTCTCATCCGATGGATAATTTCTACAAACAAGAGTATATTTTTGTCAAATGAAAATGTGAAAAATACGAGGATGATTATGATTGATTTCTTGGAGAGGAGATCTGCTCCAAGGATGCCATAAACAACTCATATCAATAATTTGGAGAATAGTAAAAAGCAAAATCCTATCATAGGAGTATCAAATGTACTGAAAGAGAGGACGTATATGTCTTGATTTTATAATGAGTAAAAACTCTCAGGATGGAAAGAAAATTCTTATTTTAGAAAGAAATGTTTATCGATATTTTAGAATAAATACACACCGAAGAGAAAGGGTGTTTCTCTTTTTGGCGTTAGTGACGAAACATATACTAGAGATGGACAATATGTTTTCACTGTCTTGAGAAATAGCTTGATTTAGTAAAGTAGTAATCCAGATAGAAGGATCCTAAATAAACACATTGGGAAAGGATGATCAGTCTTTTCTTACATTATATGCAGTATGAAACTAAATAGTAGCAACGAAACAGGAAGACTAAGAAAAGGCGGTTCTTGGTCGCCAGTAACATCTGCAGAGTAAATCGACTGGAGGTTTATGATGCAGAGTCTTATTATACGGTACAGCGCAATATTTGCCAATGGAGAGGATATCATTTTGAAATACTGAATTTGAAAAGTTCTTAGAAATATGATATAGAGTTATTCATCCAAATATTATCCAAAGATTACACAATCAGTATTTGCCCGAGGATGTGGCATTTGTCATAGAGATAAGGTGATATTGTCCAACCTTATTCCAGATAGAGCTGATGAACAGGGGCTTATTCTAAAATTTTGAGCAAGTAGAATGGCGAAGATAATCAATCTCTCCAGATACAGCTCATATAGAAGGGGGAGATCTTGATAGTATGGAATGATTTTTCTATTTATAGAACTTTAGTAGAGATTATAGAAATTATAGAACTGCTAGAACTAATGGTATGCGATAGAAATTCTCAAAGGAATTTTTCCTAAAAGAATAATAGATTTGGATTTGAAAAAATGATAAAATTCCTTATCAAAGGGGTTTGCATTTTGGATTGTACTTTTAATCCAGTGGGGAGGATAAGTGTATTTATAAAAATGGCTTCATTGGCGGGTGATTATAGACTGATTTTGGATATTTTTGGGAAGAAATTGTTTTCATGTCAATGACCAGAGATGTTTGAAATGTTTCCTAATATTTTCAATTTCTCCTGAAATAGTAGTTTCTGATAAAGCTTTGCAAGAATGAATAATTTTATGAGAGAAATGGAGCATGGTAGTAGAAGAAATTCCGTATCGTGAAATTTCTAAAATAGGCCGGACTTTAAGATGTTCTACAATGCCATTAATTAGAGAATAAAAAATAAGAAAATGCAGACAACGGATTCGGTATTAATGATAGAGCCTGGCTTTTGGATATAATGAGCAAACAGCGAAATAATTATTTTCTCAAGTAAATTCAGAAGTAAGAAAATGAAGTGGGGAGCTGGAAGGTTAACGGATTGGTGGAAAACTGCGACAGAGGGTAAATGTGGTAGTAATGCAAAGGATGCTTTAGACCTCTTTTTAGTTCTATTTTTCCTAATAACTGGGTGAGTTTGGTAGAGATGGTAAGGTGGTGCTTTATCCTATGTTCGCTCACAATAGAAGAGATGAACGCCGAATGGATATTTTAAGAAGAAGCTTAAAATCAAGGTTTGAGATTTCTGAGGTGGTGGATTTTACTTTTGGAGAAAAAGAAAATCGGTTTAGAAGGCAGGGTATGATTTTGACTATGAAAATAGATTGACTTACGGTTCTGTTTCATTGGAGTTAGATGAAGATTTATTTAGAATTTTTGTCAAAAAAATGGATTTTACGCCAGTTATTTTCACTCTTTCCAAACGGTGGACAATGAAAGGTGCCGATTTATCACACAAATGTGATGATGAGCGTAGAGATAAATTTGTTATTATATGTTTGGACTCAATAGATGATACTTTTGAACGGCAAAATGTAGTGGAGCAAATCCAAAATTCAGAAAAATTATAGAAATTACCGAAAATCAAATGCAAATTTGCAGGAAATATGCTTCAATAAGTAATGGTCAAAAGGTGAAAAATTTTTTGGTAATGAGCGAAACGACATCTTTCTCTATCGGAAGAGCAATTCAAAGAATAAGAAAAATATAATGAAATTATTTATTCCAGATTTAGTCTTATAGAAACCAATGGAGGAGGAAGTGCAAAGATGTATGCTGGCAGAATATTTTACCAAGAATTTAAATGATAAAAAGGTTTCATTATTTTTTAGTAATAGAAGCCTTTTTATAAATATTTATTTCAAACTTAAAATGGCTAATCGATGTCCGTTTGGTCCAAATCCAGAAATTATAGCATCTGTAAAGGGCTTATTTGGATTTTTGTGAAATTCTTCTCGCTTATAAATGTTATATGTACACTTCTATTTTAGGTTTTTGAATATTTTTGAGGCAATCGGCATGTAGCGGCCATGAATAATGAGTATAAGCAGCAGGATTAATTAAAAATAGCATCAAAATCATCTTTGTAGCCTTATTATTAGTTCTCCTTCTATATTGGATTGATGAAAGAGATTTCATCGTTAGGGAATTCCTCTTCAGGTATTTGGGAAATCTTCCATGGAAGTTTTCCCATGATTTCAGTTCATGATTTCCTAAATATTGAAGTTGGACCGTTAATGAGTATTTTTCATTTCAATTTTCATTTTAATACAATTGGATTACTTACATTCATCGTAGAAATATAATGAATTTTTAGATTTTGAAATAATCACCTTTGATATCTTCACATCTTTTATTATCCTTACAGATATGCTTACCCAGATCTTGGCTGCTGAGCTTCTCTTTGATATCGACAGGTAGCCGCCTCGTAGGGGTAATTTCTCCTGTCGTGCAAGGTTAGGTTTTACTTTTTTTTGGTAAAAAGCTCGACACCATGAGTGAGCATAGCAATTCCAACAGAGGACCATCTTTGGAGTTGCCCCTTCTGGTACATGGATATGAATGTTTTCTTGGTAATATCTTCAAGAGAGATGCCTAATTCATCATGCTTTAACTTCAATGTATTCAAAGAAAGGTGTAGCGCTTTCTTTCATTACACATTTCCAGGTTGCCAGTGTGGTTAGGGCACTACCTTCTGATAGAATACTTTCAATGAAATATCTCCACCCACCTTGTCCAAAGCTAGATGATTTAACTAGGGATATATTATCTCCGAAAGAATTTGATTGGACATCGGAACTCTAAAATTTCAAGTAATTTGTTCAATGGATATTTTAGGATTATATTCTTTTCCATGGCAATTTGTAATGCCACCCATCTTATGATTGCAGCAATGTTTTCTCTAATCTTCTCACTCCACTTTCACGAGTATGAGAGCTTCCTGATATGTTGTAATTCTTCTTTATTTATAAGTTTTATTTGTGGGTGGTTTAGTAAAGTGATTTTTCTATTGTTTAACTAAATGTTTTCTTTTAATTTCAACTTTCTTCTGTATATCCAAAGATAGATTGATGATTTTAGACTATCTAATAAAACTCTATGGATAAGGCAAGACTATTTAACAACAACGTCATGTGACCTTAGATAAGTCTATACTATTTCTAAATAGTTGTCATAGAAACTATTATTTTGTTCAGGATCAAGGACTTCTAATAAAAGCAGAAGAGGTCACCATGAGTTCCTGTGTAAGTTTATCTCTTTCTAAAATACTAAAATGATTACGGATTGGAGGTTCTACCTTTTTGATAGATTTGAATTCGTCCTGCCATTACCCCGATATAAGTTTTCTATGCCCACAGTTTCACTTTCATCATGTAGTCCTCCAAGAGAGATAGCCGAACATATTTTTCTCCCAAAGCATGTGATGGACTTTCCTAATGAGGTTTTTCCTACCCCAGAGCCCTGCCAAACATAGTATATGGGAGATTTCATGTTGTTTTAATTTTAACACAGCCATGTATTCCAAAACTCTTTTTGTTCCCCTCCATGCAAAATGGTCTTTGTTTAGAATTTTTTTTCAAACTTTTGGATATCAAAATATCTTTGGAATATTTTTCCCAAAGGAGTTCTAATAAAGAAATCTAAATAATTTCTTGTACATTATAGTCTGGTGAATTGGGGTTGTGTCTTTGAAGACGAAGGAGGCTGCTTTTTTGAAAATGTCAGCTTCTTCGTTCCATTTTATTTACTGATTGCTTTTAATTTTAGTTCTTCGGCATCGTTTCACTACGCTACTCTTGTATCGTTTTAGAATCTCGTTGATTTAAGAAAACTCTGCATTGTTGTTTATCTAATTCCTCACTTGTGTGTGAATATTGTTTTCGTAATTCCAGTTTATTGAATTCTTCTATCGCCCACACCCGTAGCATTTTTCAGCACGAGTAGTCAGACTTTTTCTTCCAAAAGTTTTTGTTTATTGTGGGCAGAAAAATCGCGTTTACACAGATACGTTATAAATCTTCTTCTTTATTGATGTTTTAAGGCAAAATTTGCTGCATTAGGAATGCTTGGGATTAGCTCCAATGATTTTTAATTATTGGAAATCCTTTGATGTTGTCCATCAAAAGCTTGAAACACTTCTTTGTTTTTGGGTGAAAGTAACTCTGTCTTGCTTAATCTCTGCACGGAAATACAGGCTCTACAGTGATGTAATTTTTAATCTTAAAACGATGAATACTACGATGAGTACGCTGCTATGCTGCCAATAGGAAGTTCACTATTGTAATAATGGACGGAAAATGGGTACCGATAAGGCTACTCATAACATTTAAACTCCCAATATTTGGGAGTGGCTACGATACCGATATATTCTTTTGTTTTGATAAGCTTTCTTGAAGAAGTTTTATAGATTTATTTCTTCCAGCTGTGATGGGAAGAAATTACTGTAGGAAATACTACGGTATTCTTTACGAAGAACAAGATGTTTCTTGTTCTTTGGTACGGTTCATTGAGATTATCCGGAGATTTCTTCCCGTTACGATGCTAAAACCATCATCTATCAAATTATCGAAGAGGTATTTCTTCAAATCTCTATCATAATTTCTTAAAAATCTGACCATAGTAAATAGACATTTTGTCATTATTGATGATAGTCAATTTTCCAAGAATACTTAATACTCTTGAAAAGAAACCCTGTTTTAGTATACTACGGCAATTTCTTTATGCCAATAGATGCTCACAAAGACTATTTTGAATTGTTAATTAAGTCTACTATATAAATGGACAGAGAGCATAGTGAAAATTCCATAGTGCAAGGAAATTTCCTAAATAATACGTATTTA